>Ga0209633_10001105_pt1 | contig 29103 bp, 28 predicted proteins | sample Cruoilmetagenom1_FD_187290 | JGI IMG/M metagenome (GOLD analysis project Ga0209633, IMG submission 187290) | Oil polluted marine microbial communities from Coal Oil Point, Santa Barbara, California, USA - Sample 1 (SPAdes) (version 2) | ecosystem: Environmental > Aquatic > Marine > Oil seeps ... | reverse complement strand
ATCCCAAACAGCTTCTGGCACCTCAAATTCTTCTACATTATTTACAGTAAATGTTACTCCCGTAGAGCCATAAATTTTATTGAGCTTGTTCTGCAAATTAGTAATGTCATCAGCACCATTAATCCGCACCACATTTATAGCAACAGGCGAGAATTTTTTAAGATGATAGATAAAGAAACTGGACAGTACATGCTGTTTGCCTGTATTGTCTTTATAGGTAATAATGGCTTCTTCGCTAATGCGGGCACTTCTGCCTTTAACGGTCAATGTATAGCCTTTGGCAGTTCTAGTACTTGGTATTTCAGTACCATAAACCGTTTTAAAAATGAGGCTGTCTGTTTTTATATAGGCGGTACTGTTGGTAACTTCAACATCAAAAGTATCAGTAGAGCCTTTAACCACCGCTTTATGAATAGGGTAATAAGAGTCACCACCTGCTACATTAACTTTAGGGTAGGTTGCTTTTTCATGTTCGTTATTGACCAGGTCTAGTTCATATGTAGTGTCTGAACCCTTTTTATAGATAAAAGTGATGTTGTGCTGTTGTATGGTATTTACGGCAGGGTCGGTTACATTATTTTTATGTCCGTCAGATACTCCATTGGTATTGGCTGCTGTTGCAGGACCGCCTTCTGCTCCTACACCGGTTTTAGTAGGTTTACCGTCATTCCCAATCGAAAATTGATCTCCGCTGGCATCGGTAATGGTATAAAAGTCACCTTCGTCATAATCGTAAACTTGAGGATCATTATTGTCATCAGTAATGGTAATAGTTCCTGCCTGTGTATCAACAGAAATATCATTTTCCTCTATATTATAGTCTAGTGTAATGTTAATATTGTCATCTCCAGTAACCACGTCAACAAGGTCTTCAATCACATCAATAACCTCATCTGCATCTAAAATATTTGACCATGTCGGGTCATAGACTGTTTTTATCTCTCCGCTTACAAATTGATAATTGGTGTTTACCTGAATATTGGTAAACACCAAGGCAATTTTTATATTCTTTAAAAAGCCTACCGTAGTGTATCCTTTTCCGCTAAATGAACTGCTGCCTGAAACTTCCTGAATTTTTACATTAAAATCTCCTGCTTTAACAACATCACCATCCTGTAGTTTGTCAATTAAGGTTTGGTTGGCAATATCAATATTCGGCTCAATGCCACAATTATAATATGCCTCTGCATCGGCTTCCATAGTGGTAAAACTTTCAGATTTGGTATAAGTCAAACTACCATCTGCACAAAAACCCCCTACACGCCATTCATAAAGCGTATTGGGTTCTAGGTCTATAACCGTAAATTGTTCACTATTGGTAGTACTTTCAAACCAGGTAAAACTGTTTTGTTGTCCGCTATTGCCATCATTATCTATGGCTTTTCGGTAGGCAATTTTATATTGGGTATGGTCAAAACCACCTTGCCATTTAAAAGTTGCGTTTTGCGAGGTCACTTCATCAATGGTTAGATAAGCAGGAGCTTCACATTCCCCTTGATAGGTAAACGAAAATATTTCGGAATAACCGTTGTTTTTAAACATTCCAATTTCATCAACACCATCTAATGCCCTTGCTTGCACTCGCCAGGCATAGCGTTTTCCTTCCAATAATTGTGGTTTTGCTAAGCCGTATACTAAAGAAGTGGTTTGTACTGTAGTTTGATAAATAGGAGGAGAAGACACAAATACTGCTTCAGGGCTCATCATAGTATCATAAATTTCAACCAAACTGAATTCATATTCCACATTACTTACATTAATGTGCCTTGGTGTCCATTGAAATAGTAGATTTTGTGGGTTATAGGCTGCAATATTCGCTTGATTTTCTGGTAGGTTTAAAAACGGTGGGTCGTTTAAGAAAATAAGTACATTGGTACAAGATTTTCTTGAAATCACATTGCTCGAAAGTACATCATAAACCTCAAAACAGAATTGATATAAGCCATCGGGGAGCGTATTCGCATAGGCACCGGCAGAAATTCCTTTTAAGTTTTGTAGTTCAAAATAAGGAGCAAGGTCAATACTACCCAATTGCAAAGGAATACCCCCTTCTAAAAACAAGGGTTGTACCCCGATCACAAAATCATTGCTTTGGGCTTTAATGCCATTGCCTTCTATATATAATTTGAGTTTTACTTCGCGGTTGAGTACGGTTAAATCTGTTAATAATAATTGAAGTTTTATTCGATCGGTAGCATTGTTTAGGCTTGCATAATCTGATAAATAAACTACAGGGGGTTGTTGTACCTGTGGTATGGCTTGTACCGGATAGGTTTGAGCAATAGCTTGTAGGCCTGTTGTTAAAAACAGGATTACAAGGATTATATGTTTTATTATTTGTTTCAAATTGTACTTCTTATTTTAAAAGATTCATGACTCCGTTGCACTACGCTCTGAATGACAGGTATACCTAACACTCTTATCTTGATGCTCACCCCAACGGGGAATTTTCCTATTTTTTATACCCAATTTTATTTCTTGGTTTTTCATTTTTATCTAATAATTCATCCAAATAACTAAAAACCAATTCAATATTTTTATTATGGTTTGATAGCTTTTTCTTTATCTCCTCTATTTCAAGTTTTAGGTTTAGATTATCTGTTAGCATTTCTCGCATTTTTGTAAATATCCTTATTATTTTTATATTTACATCTATTGCTCTTTCGCTATTTAAAATACTGGATAGCATAGCTACTCCTTGTTCAGCAAAACAAAATGGAGCATATCGTAAACCTCTTTTATCATCTTTGGAGGTCACAAATTGTGACCTCCAATTTTCAAACTCTTCTTTTGTCATTTCAAACATAAAATCTTCAGGGAAGCGTTTGCTATTTCTTCTTACTGCCTGTTTTAAAACTTTTGTTCCAACACCATAAAGCTGAGCCAAATCCCTATCAAGCATAACTTTTTGCTCTCTAATAAAATATATTTTACTAGTGATTAATTCTTCTGGTATGGAAATTTCTTTACTCATTGATTATGTTTTCATTAATCCATATTTAATATTACAATATCATCTTCCGTTGCATATAACGAAGCTTGCTCGTCATAATAGGCAATCAATGCCAATTTTACCTGAGCAGCAATCTGTTCTTGGTCAATACCTTTTGTCCGCATATCATTCACTTCTGAAATCATACTACCATTATAAATATGCAAACTTTTTAATACTTCTTTTTCAGGTTTTTGCATTTGTTTTAAAATATAACAATGGCGGATAAAACGTCCTTTTGTTTCTTCATAGGCTTCTTTATTTGAAATATAATTATCATCTATTTCTTGTGTATTATTAAATTCTGCCTTGGTTTCTATATATTTTTTCTCTAGGTCATGGTGTGCTTCTAAAATATCGGTCGCTAACAACCTTACAGCAGTGGTAATTTCTCTTCTATATTTATTTAAAGAGGAAGTATGACGATCAATAGCATCTATAAATGTATGGACACGTTTCTTATAAATTTTAGTGGTTTCTTGTTCAGCATCTTTAACTTTTTCAAATAATTGATTAAGATTGTCTTTTACTTTCTTATCAATAAAAGTTAAATTTTCGCTTTTGTTTAAGGTGTCCAATTGCTTCGATATTTTGGAGGATGATCCTTCAAATTGATATCCTTTATAATTGATTCTGATGAGTTTTTTTAGGATTTTTTCCTCTTCAGGTGTAACTGGTTTTTTGATTTTTTCCTTGATGGTTTCACCTTTTTTTCTTTTCTTTTTCCGATTACTAAAAGTATAATTATACCCTAAAGTAGCGGTAAAGTCATTCACCTTGTTTTGTGAGATTGTATTTCTAAAGAGTTGGATAATATTTAAGTTAAAATTATGATTTTCTAACCAGCGATAGGAACCATTTAAACGAAAGTTCAATACGTTGCCTTGACTTACACCATCTGTTGAAGTGGTATTATAAGAACTTGAAAATGCCGTTCGTAATTTTTTATCAAAAAATAGTTTTGCAATGGCCAAAGTAGGGCCTAAAGTAGTAGTTTTATTTACTGAAATTGTATTGTAAGTAGAATTAAACGCTCCGGTAATGGATAAATTTTTCTCAGAAAAAGTAAGATTATAAGCCATATTACCATTAAAAAATTGAGAATCGTTATTGAGAACTTCCACCAAAAAAGCATCTTGTTGTTCGGTAGTATTTTGGTAAGATAAATTTATATTTATACTTTGTCTTTTTTCTTTCTTTTGAAGGAGGTTATAATTCAAATTCAAATTGGCATTTTGTGATATTTGCGTGAAATTTAAGGTGTCAAGATTGTCATATGGCCTTACTTCGTTGATATAATCAAATTGGTTTTTTATTTGGGTATGAGCTCTAAAATTGGAATAAGAACCGTTCATCGTTAATCTTTCACTTGCCTTTAAACTTAAATTAATAGCGGCGACTATTCTATTTAACTGACTTTGTTTATTATTTTCTAAATCATCTCGCTGTAAACCTGTATTGATATTTACATTTAGTTTATTATTGAATATCGTTTGGCTCAGTTTTACTGTTATATTTTCTAAATCGTTATTGAAATAGTATGCCCCTAAGGTTTGGTAATTTGGGTCAACACGCTCATAACCCACACCTAAAGAACCTTGCCCAACCGTATAGGTAAAATCAGTTTAAAAGCATTGTGATAAGTGGTAGTCGTGTTAGCATTGATGAATGATGCTAATAAATTATTGTTTTCGCCATCTTCCGCAAGTAAATTATTAGTCAGTGCACTTTTGGCAAATTCTATATTCAAATTTGCTTTTTTAAATAATTTTATACGGCCGTCAATACTTACTACTAAATTCTCTTTAGGAGTTACACCAATATCAACCGGAAAAATAGCACTAATTGAATTTTGCTCGTCTTTCGCTTTAAAAAGCGTTACTCCAATACTATAGTTTGATTTTTCAAAAGTAGTTTTTACGCCATAACCCATTCTTTTATATGTAGGTTCAACCTCAGGTTCTTCAATATTATACGCTCTTTTTCTTATCAATCGGCCATACATAGCACTTACCTTAAATGGGCCGTTTGGTGTTAAATCAATACCAAAGCCAGTAAATTGATGACCATTTAACGTATAGGGCGAAAAACTCATGGCTACATCACCAATATGAGTAGCTACCCATTTATATGAGGGGTGTAAACTCAATCTGTTTATTTTAAATGAAGGCTCGTTAAAAGAAAATTGCTGATTGGTATAAGCAAATGAAACCGGAATATTATATAAACCATAAATGTTAGCGTTGATGTTACCGCTTAAAAAATATGTAAACGGTTCTCTATTCCCCAAACCATTATAAAATATAGAATTGGCTGAAAATCCACCACCAATTGTCAATGGTTTTGCTTTACCAATCTGATCAACTCGCTGGGAATAACAAACACTATGTATAAGAAATATGAATATAGCGACCTTTTTTAGCAACAATTTACCTTTTTAAAACTCAAATATAATCATTTTAACTTTTTTTTAAGAATTATAGTGGATTTTTTTTGTAGTAAAAACTAAATAACTTGTATAATTACAAGTTATTTAGTTTCTTTTTCACGATATTTTCATAAAGCCAAGTTATTATAATGACAGGTAGTACTACTAATTTAGAATAGGTAATTTTATAAATTCTATATGATTTGTTTTTGCCTCACAAAATCTTTATCTCAATTTAATCTAAAATTTATTTATATTTGAGATGAAAAACATTGCTATGCGTTGGATACTTAAACCTTCACCTTCCTCAAAAGAAGTTAATGCTCTTGCTAAAGAATTGACAGTTAGCAATTCAATAGCAAGCTTGTTGGTACAACGCGGTGTTGATAATTTTGAGCAAGCCAAAGCTTTTTTTAGACCAAAATTATCTGATTTACACGATCCTTTTTTAATGCAAGACATGCAAAGAGCAGTCAATCGTCTTGAAAAAGCAATTTCAGCGAATGAAAATATATTAGTTTTTGGTGATTATGATGTTGATGGTACAAGTTCAGTAGCATTGGTGGCTTCTTATTTAAAGAGTTATTACCCGAATGTTGCTACCTATATTCCTGACAGATATGACGAAGGTTATGGTGTTTCTTTTCAAGGCATTGATTTTGCTGACGACAATAATTTCTCATTAATCATAGCTTTAGATTGTGGTATAAAAGCAATAGATAAGGTTGATTATGCCAATAAAAAAGGAGTTGATTTTATTATTTGCGATCATCATCGTCCAGGTAAAGAATTACCGAAAGGCATTGCAGTTTTAGATCCGAAAAGAGAAGATTGCACTTATCCTTTTGATGAATTATGTGGTTGTGGTGTTGGTTTTAAATTGGTGCAAGGGTTGGCATCTCATAGAAATCAAACTATAGACGATTTAAAGCCTTATTTAGATTTGGTGGCTACAGCCATAGCAGCAGATATTGTTCCTATTACAGGAGAAAATAGAATTTTAGCCTATTATGGTTTAGAGCAAATTAATACGCATCCCAGAAATGGAATTAAAGCAATCATTCATCAGTTAAAAAAAGAGGTTTTAACTATCACAGACGTTGTTTTTATCATTGCACCACGTATCAATGCTGCAGGTAGAATGAAACATGGTAATTATGCCGTAGAATTGTTGATGGAACAAAATTTTGATACCGCCAAGACTATGGCAGCAGAAATAGAAGTTTTTAATAATAATAGAAGAGATTTAGATAAATTAATTACTCAGGAAGGCTTACAACAAATACTCGAAAACGGTGAAGAAAAAAAATTCACTACAGTAGTGTATCAAAAAGATTGGCATAAAGGAGTGATTGGTATTGTGGCTTCTCGTTTGATTGAAACCTATTATAGACCTACTTTGGTTTTTACGAAAAGCGGAGATAAATTAGCAGCTTCAGCACGTTCTGTTAAAGGGTTTGATGTATACAATGCTTTGGATGCCAGCTCAGAATATATTGAGCAGTTTGGTGGTCATAAATACGCGGCTGGTTTGACTTTGTTAGAAGAAAATTATGAAGATTTCAAGCAGAAATTTGAGCAAGTTGTACACGATAGTATTTCTGAGGAATTGAGGAGTCCTGAAATCATAATAGATACTGAAATTGAATTTTCAGAGATTAGTCCAAAGTTTTATAGAATTTTAAAACAGTTTGGCCCTTTTGGTCCTCAAAATAAGAAACCAGTTTTTTTAGCAAAGAGATTAAAAGATACAGGTTGTTCTAAAAAAGTAGGAGCCGATGGCGATCATCTAAAACTGAGTTTAATTGATGAAAACGGATCAAAATTTAACGGTATAGGTTTTAATTTAGGGAAATGGCATACAGAAATTTCAAAAGGAAATTTAATGGATATCATTTTTAGTATAGATGAAAATTATTGGAATGGGAATACCACTTTACAGTTGAATGTAAAGGATATTAAAATGACAGACCGCCCCATAAATGTATGATTTGTTAATACAAGTTAGTTGCTCCTCCCTTTGGATAAAGGGAGGTGGCTCAAGTCTTTTTGCTTGAGACGGAGGGATTGAACTAGCAATGTTAATTTATCTCCCCTTTCTTTACTCCATTGTATTTATAGATTTAACAAAAAAATGTAGTTTGGAGTAAATTCATTCCCCTCTTTAAAAAAGAGGGGAGCTTCTAAATATTGATACAAAAAAAGAAACAGCCTAACATCAAATGATGTTAAGCTGTTTCAGTAAAAGCAATCAACCCAATTTGCCTTGTTGTAATATTATTGTACTACCTTACCTTCAGCATTGTAGTTTACTTCAAAAGCTTCACCATCTTTAGACAATTGTATCGTAAAGATATCTTGACCATCTATTGAAGATTTAAACGCTTTTTCTGCAGTATACCCTTGAAAATCTGCAGTTACTGCTGTAGCTACTGCTTCAGGTAAATCACCTAATTGAATTTCAGCTTTTTCTTGTTGAACATTTTCTGTTGCTTGCTCTTCTTGAGCAAAAGTTGCTGTACTGATTAGACTTAATACTGCGAATGCAATTAAAAAACTTAACTTTCTCATGATTTTTTTGTTTTAAATTATACTTATTTGTTATTGTTGGGACAAACGTACTGTGTGAATCTAAAGAGAATCTTAAGCAGTTATTAAAATAAAAAATAAAGTAATAATGAATTTTGATTTTACCTAATACAAGTATTTGATTACCTGTAAAATAAGTGTTTTTTAGCTGAAGTAATCTTATAGATAAAGAAACTGTTTTTTAACATTACTTTCACAAGTTGATATTTTTAAGCTGACGTTTTATAGCTTAAAAAAGTAAATAATTTAGTGAAATTTAATAAAATGTTTTTGAGGGTGATTTAGCAATGCTTCAAAATTTTAATGGTCTCACTAGGGTTTTCGCTTTTAAACACAAAACTACCCGCTACTAAAACATCTGCACCTGCAGCAACTAATTTAGGGCAATTTATAGCATTTACACCACCATCAATTTCAATCAAAGCTTTTGAACCAGATTTGTCAATCAAATCACGTAGCTGAATTACTTTTTTATAGGTGTTTTCGATAAAACTTTGTCCACCAAAACCAGGGTTTACACTCATAAGTAAAACTAAATCTAAATCTTGAATACTATCTTCTAGTACTGCTATTGGTGTGTGCGGATTTAATACAACACCAGCTTGCATTCCTTCAGCTTTTATCGCTTGAATGGTTCTATGTAAATGTGTACAAGCTTCATAATGTACCGTTAAAATATCAGCACCAGCATTTTTAAAGTCAGTAATATAGCGGTCAGGATCTACAATCATTAAATGTACATCCAAAGGTTTATTGGCATGTTTCTTAATAGCTTTTATTACGGGTATACCGAACGAAATATTCGGCACAAACATACCATCCATAACATCAATATGAAACCAATCGGCTTCACTATTGTTAATCATTTCTATATCGCGTTGTAAGTTTGCAAAATCTGCTGCTAAAATGGAAGGAGCTATTAAATGTGACATGTAGTAGTTTTTGTCAAATGTAAAAAGAAAAAGCTTACGAATAAACGTAAGCTTTTTATAGTTATTAAAAATAATTATATTTTATCCTAAGTAAGTTCTTAAAATTTTACTTCTAGATGTATGCTTCAATCTACGGATAGCTTTTTCTTTAATTTGACGAACTCTTTCTCTTGTCAAATCAAACGTTTCACCAATTTCTTCCAACGTCATTGGTTGAGATTCACCCAAACCAAAGTACAAAGCAACTACATCAGCTTCTCTAGGTGTTAGTGTTTCTAAAGCACGTTCAATTTCTACTTTTAGAGATTCATGTAATAAGTTTCTATCAGGATTTGGAGATTCACCAGAACGTAAAACGTCATACAAGTTAGAGTCTTCACCTTGAATTAAAGGAGCATCCATTGAGACGTGACGACCTGCATTTTTCAAAGACTCTTTTACGTCATTGATAGTCATGTCTAATTCTTTTGCAATTTCTTCAGGAGAAGGTGGTCTTTCATTATCTTGCTCTAAACGAGCATATGTTTTATTAATCTTGTTAATAGAACCAATCTTATTTAAAGGTAAACGTACAATTCTAGATTGTTCTGCTAAAGCTTGTAAAATAGATTGACGAATCCACCAAACAGCATAAGAAATAAATTTAAAACCTCTTGTTTCATCAAAACGCTTTGCAGCTTTTATCAAACCTAAATTACCTTCATTAATTAAATCAGGTAAAGTTAATCCTTGATTTTGATATTGTTTAGCAACTGAAACCACAAAACGTAAATTAGCTTTTGTCAATCGTTCTAAAGCAGCTTGATCACCAGCTTTAATTCGTTGAGCTAATTCCACCTCCATATCAGCAGTAATTAAATCTACTTTACCAATTTCTTGTAAGTACTTATCTAATGATGCTGTTTCTCTGTTAGTAACTTGTTTTGTAATTTTTAGTTGTCTCATGTATTCTAATTAAATTAATACTTATTTTTTGTCGTGTACTTATATATACGGTAAAAGATAAATAAATGTTACAAAAAAGGTAAGAATAATTAAAAAACCTTTATAAAGTCTAATTTAAGCTTGATATTATTTAAATCAGAAAGGATCATTAATAGTAATTCTATCTCGTAATTTATTAATTTTTTGATGCATTCTATTAAAAAATAGCGTTCTATCTTTCTCTCCTGAATGTACTAATAGTTTTGAGTTTGTCATTTGTTTTTTGAAAAAATCTTCCATAATATCACATGTTTCCTGATGTTCTATTTTAAGATATTCTAAAACGGTATAAGGCACAAAAAATATTTTTTTAAAACTTGTTTTTACCATTAATATGTTACTCATGGTTAATAAATCACTTTTATATAACTTGTATGAGGCATTATTTTTAGAATCAATAATACTTTGCTGTATGGTTTGTTTTTCAACATGGTGTACAATTTCTTCTAAATCATCACAAATTTTTAAAGCAATATTTTTTGATAGCAATTGAGATTCATAAAAGTAAATAATCTGTTGAATAGTTCCATTTATGGTATTATCATTCCAAAATTCAACGATACTAATATAATTATAAGTGCTACTGAGTTCAAATGCTTTTTCTAAAAGAGAAGGTGGTATGGTTTCTATAAAATCATCAAAAGAAATTTTATTTTGGGTCATTTCTTGATTGGCAATTTTTAACCAAACATAAATCTTATAACGAGTTAAATAAGAGTCTTTTAAAGTGTAAAACAAGGGAATATCTTTTGCTGAATATATTAATGAAGCACTTTTTAATTTGGTAAGGGGAATTAGATTTTTTTTAGATTTGATAAAATAGGACTCTAGATGTTCTTCATTAATAATCCTAGGAGACCTTTCAGCAAGAATTGTATCTTGACTACCAACTTCATATAATTTATTCAATGATATATTATAGTATTTGGCGAGTTTTATACTCTCTTCTAAACTTAAATTGGTTTTTAAATTAATTCTTCTATAGGCTGCATCATAGCCGATATTTAAAATAGTAGCAACTTCATCAACAAATGAGCTGTTAACTGAAGCTTTTTCCTTTAAATATTGGATAAATTCCTTTTGCATTATTTGCAAAATTTAAAATGACGTACAAGTTATTTTGTGAAATATAAGAATAAAATCTCTTTTAAACGCTATTTTTTAAATGTAAATCTTAAATATTACAAGTATTTTTAACAAGTAAACAATCAATTATTAGAATTATGAAGAAAATACTTATTATAATAATATTGGTATCACTCTTTTCATGTGGTATTGATAGGATTTACACAAGTGGTACTTATGGTTCAATAAAATCATATATAGCGAAACCAGAATATAGAAATAAAGATACTTCTGCTATCTATATTTCTGGAGATTATAACAAGAGTATGTATCCTCAATTTGGAGGTTATAGCAATAGTGAGTTATCTCAAAAAGATAGAGAAGATGTTAAAAACTTAATTTCATTAACTATGCATAAATGTATAACTAGAAAACACTTCAACTTTTTTATGGAGCAGGAGGTGCTTATGGTAATTATATATTTAAATCAGATTTTTTCGATATCGTTAAGGCTAATGAAAAGAAAGACTTTTATAATTTTAATACTAAAATAGGGTTTAACTATAATCTCCCAACCAAAAAAATGGACTGGAGAATTATAGGACTAGAATTAGGATATAATTATGAATTTGGATCCTATCAAAATACACTCAAACGTATTAAACATAGGGCTGAAGATTTATCAAGAATTCTTGTAGTTAATGAAAAATCTATTTTTTCTTACAATTTTAATTCAGAAGCAATTTTCAAGCTAAAAAATAATAATGCATTTGGGTTAGGATTTTTTTCAGGAGATGTTCTAAACAATCCTAAAGAGTTGAAAAATAAAGACTCTTCATTTCATGGATTATTTTTAAGCTATAAGTATAAGAAATATACTTTTAGTTTTATAAGAGAAATTGGAGCTGAAGTTAGATCTTCAAAATTTGGCTTATCATATCAATTATTTAAAAAACAGTAAAAATGAAAAACATACTTTTTATATTACTTTTTACAGGAGCTCTTTACGGTCAAAAAAACAGTGTTTATTTAGAGTCTTTTGGAAATGGATTTTTGGGTTCAGTTAATTATGAAAGGCAGTTAACTGAAGAACAAAAGCTATTTGTTAGGGCAGGAATTGGTTTTAATTCTAATTTAGGAATTTTGGATGATTACGAAACGAGTTTCACAATACCGGTATCATTACATTATTTGGTAAACTTAAAAAATAAAAACTATTTAGATATAGGTGTAGGTTCAACTTTAATAGAATCAAATTTCGAATCATTACATGCTCCAAATACAATTCTATATCTATTTACTAATATTGGTTTTAGAAGAAATTTTGGAGATAGTTTTTTTTGGAGAATTCATGGCTCACCCTATGTGATTAATATAACAAAAGATACTTACAGAACTGGTGAAAATAACTTTTCTTTGGTCGAAGAATTTGATTTTCCAAAGGCATGGTTTGGGTTTAGTTTTGGAAGACGATTTTAAGAGAGAAATTTACTATTAAAAAGATAAAAATAATACGATGAAAAAGATAATTTTATTAATAAGTTTATTAGTACTAACTAGTTGTTATAATGATGATGGAGAAGATATTACATATTATAAATTTAATCAAGAAGATGAAGTCTTATTAATTAAATATGACTATATATCTAACCAAATAATTACTTATGAAAATCAATTTGGGGAACAACTACACTTCAAAGTAATCTTGAATGAAAGAAAAAAGCGAGGATATTATACAAGAGGTACATTTTCAGGTGGTGGAGGATATTTAAGTAATTATTATGATAGTAAAATAATAAGATTTGAGATTTTAGAAAATTCTAGCTATGAAGATTACTCAAAGGTCAATTATATATTTTCTAAGAATAGCAACGAATTCATAAATGGAATAAATTTCCCTATGTGGAATCTAGTACATTTTGGATTTATTAATGAGATACAAGACAACATCAACATTCCTATGACAGATTATAATAATATCGAAAAACTACAAATGAGTATTAATGGCCATCGGTTTCTAAATATTGTAATTATTGATTCCGGTAGTAATGAAAGTGATAGTAGTTCTGCATTTGGTTCGCTTTTACAAAATGTGAATAAAATATATTATGACTTTGATTTTGGAATAGTACAGTTTGTAGATACTGAAGGAAAAGAATGGAAAGTAATTTACCCAGAATAAAAATTATTTACTAACAAAGATGTCTAAAGTTAATAATTTAGTAAATAACCTCATGGTAATTGCTTATTTAGTACAAATTACTAACCTTATGTCAATAAATTATATTTTGATTTTTAAAGAAGAAATAATTGACTTTGATGATTTAGAAAATAATATGTGGAGAATTGTTAAATAAGAAAAAGATTACAAAAAAACCCATCAACTTTGAATTTCAAGTTGATGGGTTTTAAATTATACTAAGTGATTAAAAATTAATCTCTTTTTCTATCGTTACGACGATTGTCTCTACCGCGGTTATCGCGTCCTCTATTATTATCTCTTGGAGGTCTTTCAACAAAACCTTCAGGTTTAGGTAATAATGCTTTACGAGAAACTTTTTCTTTACGTGTGCGTTTGTCTATACCAAAGTATTTTACATCAAAGACATCGCCCATATTTACCACATCAGATACGTTTTCTGTACGTTCCCAAGCCAATTCAGATACGTGTAATAACACTTCATTACCAGGAGCATCCATATATTCTACTACGGCACCAAAGTCAAGCATTTTTATAACTTTCACTTCGTAAACGCTACCTACTTCTGGTTTGAATAATAAAGAATCAATTTTTGCCATAACAGCATCAATACCTGTTTTACCTACACCTAAAATTTCAACGATACCTTCTTCAGTAACTGGATCTTCGTTAATAACGATAGTGGTCTCAGTTTCTTTTTGCATTTCCTGAATTACTTTTCCACCAGGGCCAATTAAGGCTCCAATAAATTCATTAGGAATACGTCTTGTTACCATTGTTGGTGCATGCTCTTTAACATCTGCGTTAGGCGTTGCGATAGTTTCAGTTAATTTCTCTAAAATATGTAAACGACCGTCACGAGCTTGTTGTAATGCATTTACTAAAATTTCATAAGACAATCCTTTTACTTTAATATCCATTTGACAAGCCGTAATACCATCAGCTGTACCCGTAACTTTAAAATCCATATCACCTAAGTGATCTTCATCGCCTAAGATATCAGATAATACTGCATATTTTCCAGAATCAGCATCAGAGATTAATCCCATTGCAATACCTGAAACTGGTTTTGTCATTTGTACCCCAGCATCCATCAATGCCATTGTGCCAGAACAAACGGTTGCCATAGAAGATGAACCGTTAGATTCTAATACTTCAGAAACAACTCTTACTGTATAAGGACAATCAGCAGGAATCATCCCTTTTAAAGCACGTTGTGCTAAGTTACCATGTCCAACTTCTCTACGTGATGTTCCACGGATTGGTCTTGCTTCACCTGTACAAAAAGGAGGGAAGTTATAATGTAAATAGAAATTTTCTTCACCTTCATAAGATGGCATATCTATTTTGTTAGCATCTCTTGACGTACCTAAAGTAACTGTTGCTAGAGCTTGAGTTTCTCCACGCGTAAAGATAGAAGAACCATGCGTTGATGGTAAATAATCTACTTCACACCAAATTGGTCTAATCTCAGTTGTCTTACGACCATCTAAACGCAAACCTTCATTTAAGGTTAAATCTCTAATTGCAGCTTTTTCTGCTTTGCGGTAATAATCAGAAACTAAACCACCATAATCTTCTAATTCTTCTTCAGAAAAAGCAGCTTTAATATCTTCTTTTATTTGTTGAAAAGCAGTACTTCTTTCATGTTTAGAAGATCCAGCTTTTGCAATAGCATACACTTTGTCGTATGCCATATCATGAACTTTCTTCTCTAAATCTTTCTCTTCTCTTTCACCTTCATATTCACGAACTTCTTTCTTACCAAATGCTTCAGCTAGTTTAACCTGAGCAGCACATTGTACTTTAATGGCTTCGTGAGCAAACTTAATAGCATCAGCCATTTCTTCTTCAGAAATTTCATCCATTTCACCTTCTACCATCATTACTGAATCAGCAGAAGCACCAATCATCATATCGATGTCAGATTCTGCTAATTGAGCACGTGTTGGATTGATAACAAATTCACCATTTACACGACCAACTCTTGCTTCAGAGATAGCACATTCAAAAGGGAAATCTGATAATTGAATAGCAGCAGATGCTGCTAATCCTGCCATTGCATCTGGCATAACGTCTTCATCATGAGACATTAATTGAATCATCACCTGAGTTTCAGAGTGATAATCTTTTGGAAATAATGGACGTAATACACGATCCACTAAACGCATGGTTAATACTTCGCCATCACTTGGTCTAGCTTCTCTTTTGAAGAAACCTCCAGGATAACGACCGGCAGCTGCAAATTTTTCTCTGTAATCTACCGTTAATGGTAGAAAATTAAGATCTTTCTGTTCGTAATTGGAAACAACTGTACATAATAACATACATTTTCCAGATTGAACTACAACAGAACCATGAGCCTGCTTGGCTAGTTTTCCTGTTTCAATAGAAATGGTTCTACCATCTCCTAAATCGATAATTTCTTTAAATACCTTTGGTATCATATTCTTTTTTAATTTTTAATTAAACAATTGGTTTACCGTTGTGTTGCTTACCAATGAAAAGTTTAAATAAAGCTTTTTGTTTATCCTGAACTTGTTTCATAATTAAAAAAAGAGGCATATAGCCTCTTTTTTTGTTTTATTTTCTTATACCTAACTCCTTAATTAAAATACGATATTTTTCAATATCTTTTTTCATTAAGTAGTCTAATAAGTTTCTACGTTTTCCTACCAATTTCACTAAAGAACGTTCAGTATTAAAATCTTTTCTGTTGTTCTTTAAATGCGTTGACAAATGGTTGATTCTATAGGTAAATAAGGCTATTTGACCTTCAGTTGAACCTGTGTCTTTTTCAGATTTTCCGTGTTTTTTGAAAATCTCTGTTTTTTTTTCTGCTGCTAAATACATGCTAACATTAAATTTTTAATTAATAATTTTTATGTACTGATATTCTATCAGGCGGCAAATATAAAATTATTATTTTGATTTGGTAGTACAAAGTATTAAGAATTAAGAACAACAGGCTTGAAGTAGGAAGACCCTTAGACAGAAGTTTAGCTAGGGTTGAGAACCAAGACTTTTAGAACCCAGACACAAGACTCATCATTATCAAATTTTATTCTTTCAAAACAACAACTATACTGCTTTCTGAAACAGACTTAATTTTAAAGGCTTTTCTGATTTTTTCTGGTACAGATTGCCATAAATCGTTCGCTGTTTTTTTAAAGGTAGCTGTTATTTCGGCTTGATTATTATTAAAAGTTTTTGAGGGGTCTTTTACTCCTTTAGTTTTTGAAATGGCCTTATATAATGCATCTAAATTTTCATCGCCATACTCAATTTGGCTAATTTGAATGGAAACAACTTCTTTTGTCTTTTTTGCTTTATTCTTTTTAGGAAAGATTAGGCCTACTGTTTCTTTTAAATCTGTTACCGTTTCTTTTGTAGTTTGTACAGTTTCCTTAGTAGCCTGACTAGCTTGTTTTACCGCTTTATTTGCAGTTTCAACTTCTTTAACAACCTTTGGTTTACTTGTTTCTTCTTTTTCTTTTTGAGGTGTCTGTGAAAATACATTGCTTGCCGCAAATAACAATGCTATAACTAAAATTTTTACTAATTTTTTCATCTTATTTATAATTTAATAGAAACTCCTACAGTAAAATAGGCAACACCGTATCCTGCCTCAGCAAATACAGCAAAATTTTCAGCAAAAAACCACCTACCTCCTAAAAATCCGGTTGCTCCCGGCTTACTACCAAAACTTCGAGCACCCGTAAATGATAAAATATTGTATGAAACCATAAGTCCACCATAAACATCTAAATTTTCAATTTCCAATCCGTTATAATGATAAGCACCTCTAATACCTACTATGGTATATGACCATTTATCATTTCCACCTGTATAATCGTACTTGTATGTTTTTCTCCCTAAATAGGCTCCCAAACTAACAACACCTGGACCGGCAATATCCCAAACACCTCTTTCATAACTTATACTAAAACTAGGAGATTGAGAAGAGGTGGTATAACTACCAAAATTTCCACCAAAACCTACACCTAAGTTGATATTATTTGTACCTACATTAAATTCTTGAGCAAAAGTTAACGAGGTTAAAAGTATTGTAACGAGAGTAAATAATGATTTTTTCATAGTTCTTATGTTTATATTATAGTTCGGTTAATTTATATGTAATTTCCATAAATTTTCCGTTTGTGACTTTGAACTTTTTACCTGTATCTTCATCAACAACCGTAAAACTAAACTCACCTGAAATTATTTTTTTATCTTTATCTATCGAGGTTATTTTTACATAAATATCCTCAGTAAATTCAGTATCAATTTCATTAGTATCGTCACTTGTATTTTCTTCATACCCAGCCTCTGCCGTATTGATTTCACTACCAGTACCCACCTTGTTCCATGTTGTTCCTACTTTTAGAGTGCTATATTCTTCACCAATGGTGGCAAATGCCAAGGCTTTTCCTTTTTTTAGATTTTGCACATCCCCAGCAGCCAAAATAATTGTATAATAGCCTGGTACTGAAGTAATTTCTACCCAATCGGTCTCGGCTACACTTTCAAACTTGTTGCCATTTATAGTGGCGGTTACTTTACCACCTCCTAAAATTTCGTCTGTTATATCATCTATCGAGCAAGAGGAACACAACATAACAAGAATAAACATTGATAGTATGTGAATCCCTAATTTTGAAAATTTCAACTTTTTCATAATTTTAATTTTTCATTTTAGAGATTAAATCTAAGGAAGGTAAGTGGTAATTGTACAAACAATTTAGTATTCGTTAGGTATGATTTAGAATTCGTTTATTTTCATTAATTTATGACAAATATTGTTGGATTAATCAATATTTTCATCAAATAATACTATTTTTACTAAACCATAATCAAACCGCTATTCATGCTTCAAAAATTATTATTGTTCCTTTTATTTTTTGTTATTATTAATACAGTTTTTTCACAAAACAAAGTTTTAGATTCGTTGGAGAATGAACTTGAAATTCACTCTAAAAAAGATACTTTACGTGCAAAAATATTGATTAATACAGCCAATAATTGTCAGCATGAATCACCCGAAAAGGCACTAAAATATATAAAAGAGGCAAAAGAAATATCTAAAGAAACAGGTTGGTTAAAAGGGTTGGCAGCTGCAATACGACAAGAAGGTATTGTATATTATTATCAGGCTGATACAGAAAAAGCTATGGATATTTGGCAAGAAGCTTTGAGAGTTGCTAAACCTCTAAACAACAAGGTTTTTAATGCAAGTATTTACAATAATTTGGCAGGTATTTTTGCAGATATGAAACAAAATGAACGTGCTATAGAGGAATATAAGAAGCTACTAATTGCTGCCAGAGAAGCTAATAATAAGCCATATTTAATAAATGCTTTATCGAATATTGGAGTTGTATATAACGAGATGAATGAATCTGAAAAAGCTTTACCATATTTAAAAGAAGCCTTGAAAATTGCAGAAGAAGAAAAGAACGATTATTTTGTAGCTGCCATTAAAACCAATCTAGGATTGGTATATCAAAAACAAAAAAAATACGCAGATGCCAAAAAACAGTTTGAAGATGCTGCCTCAATGGCAATTTCACTTAAAAACAAATACATAGAAGCTTCTGCAAGAAATAGTATTGGTAAGATTAATTTACAGTTAAATAATTTTGAAGAAGCAGAAATTGAGAGTAAAAAAGCGTTGATTTTGGCAAATGAAATTGACGCCGTGGAATGGCAGGCAGATTCTTGGCAAGTATTGAGCAAAGTTTATACTCAAAAAGAAGATTACAAAGAAGCTTTTGTTGCTTATCAAAAGCATATTCAATTTAGAGACAGTGTTTTTAGCGAAGAAAAGAAAGCTGAAATCACTAGAAAAGATATGCAGTTTCAATTAGAGAAAAAAGAAGCGTTATCAAATGCTGAAATTAAACGTCAAAAAATAATAAGAAATTCAGCCATAGCTGGTGGAGGCATACTTTTGTTAACGGCTATTTTAAGTGGTATTTTTTACAAAAAAAGGAGAGATGATGCGGAAAAAATCAGGACAACCCAGTTTGAGTCTAAAGTTACCGACACCGAACTTAGAGCCTTACGAGCACAGATGAATCCTCATTTTATTTTTAATTCTTTAAATTCTATAAATGATTTTATAGCAAAAAACAATACCAAAGAAGCAAACGATTATTTAGTTAAATTTTCAAAATTAACTAGAGCCATTTTAGAAAATTCTAACAAAAAATGGATTTCAATTGAAGAAGAAATTCAATTGTCAGAATTATACATGCAATTAGAGTCTTATAGGCTGAAGGATAAATTCAGTTATGACTTCAATATTGATAAGGATATTGATGTAGAAAACACCCTAATTCCGCCATTAATTTTACAGCCGTTTATTGAAAATAGTATCTGGCATGGTATTGCTCTTTTAAAGAAAAAAGGAAATATTACCATAACTATAAAACAGAAAGAAAATATGTTAATTTGTGCAGTTGATGATAATGGTGTTGGCAGAAAAGGGAGCTCAAATAAAAAGTTATCAAAGGAGTCGATGGGAATTAACATTACTAAAAGCAGGTTGGATATTCTAAATCAACTTAATTCAAAAAAAGGGAGTATTAATCTTATTGATAAGTCAAAAGGGCTAACTGTAGAGCTTAAACTGCCGTTGAAGCATCAATTTTAATATAATATATTATGTTTAAAGCCTTAATAATTGATGATGAACAACATTGTATTGATAGGTTATCACAATTATTAGATGATCAAAATGAAATAATTAGTGAATGCCAGTCGTGCAATTCAGTTTCGCAAGCTGAAAAAATACTAAGTAATCAGACTATTGATGTTATTTTTTTAGATGTACAATTGCAAAATGAAACTGGCTTTGATTTGCTTAAAAAAATAGCTTCTAAAATTACTTTTGAAATTATTTTTACCACCGCCCATGACCAATATGCCGTTGAAGCTTTTAAATATGCTGCTTTGGATTATTTATTAAAGCCAATTGATGAAGTAGATTTAAAAAGAGGTATTAACAAGTTAAAAACAAAACAAACCTTATTAGCCTCTGCTCAAAAAGTAGAAACACTTCTCTATAATCTCAATGAAGAAAATATTGATAAAATAATAAATCTAACCAATGCCGAAGGTGTACACCTTATAAAAGTAAATGATATTATAAGATGTAATGCCGACGATAATTATACCCATTTATATTTTAATCCTGACAAGAAGATTACTATAGCAAGGACATTAAAGTATTTTGAAAACTTACTACAACCTTATTCTTTTTTTAGAACCCATCAGTCCCATCTTATCAACCTATTTTACGTTAAAAAATTTATCCCCAAGAAAAGGGTAGTTATTTTATCAGATAATACTGAAATTGAAGTTTCCATCAGAAAAAAAGAGGCACTAATTAAAATATTGAAGAACAAATAAAAATCAAAATTTTAAACCTTTTGCCATTTCATCCGTCATAGTAGCATAACTTATAAAACTAATATGATGAAAAAACAAAAATTAGGATTAATGCTGATTATGTTATCAGTAGTATTTTTTATTGCTTGTGATAAAAATGATACAATGCAAGAAGATTTATCTGTGGAAAATATTGATTTAAAAACTGCAGAAACTGAAGCCGTAATTGATGAGGCCACCGACGAAACTAGTGTAATTATTGAAGAGGCTTATCTTACAGAAGAATATCCGACAACTAAGAGTAATGCCTTAGAAAGGTACTTACCAGATTGTGTTACAATTACTAAAGTAATTACTCAAAACATGAAAACCGTCACCATCGACTTCGGTGAGGGCTGTGAGTTACGCAACGGTAATTTTGTAAGTGGTAAAATTATTATGGAATATGAGAAGAATCCTGAAGCTGCAACAAAAACAATTTCATATACTTATGAAGATTTTTATTTTAACGATAAAAATGTAACTGGTGGAGGTTCTATATTTAGAGAACTTTCTAATAAAAATGGAAATCATCAATCAACTAAAAAATTTGACATTACCATTACTTGGCAAGACGGATTAGTTGCAAGTAAAAAAGGTGTAAAAATACGTGAATGGATTGAGGGTTTTGACACAATAGCCTGGGGAGATAATGTGTTTTTAATTACTGGTAATGGTATATTTACAAAGAAAAATGGGACAGTTATTTCTACTGAAATCATAGAACCTTTACGAAGAGAATTAGCTTGTAAATTTTTAGTTAGCGGTATTGTAAGTTTGACTAAAAATAATAACACCACTACATTAAACTATGGAGATGGTTCTTGTGATGATTTGGCTCAAATAAGTATTAATGGTGGTAAAGAAAAAGAAATACATTTAAGAGGTAAAAAATAATAGACAAAAAATAGAGCGACAATTTTGTCGCTCTATTTTTATTAGGATTAAACTCTAACTGGTATATTTTGAATCAAATCTAAATATAAATTGATTTGTTTTTTTAAATCTTTTCGTTCAATGATTTTATCTAAAAAGCCATGTTCTAATACAAATTCTGAACGCTGAAAACCTTCTGGTAATTCTTTGCCAGTGGTGTCTTTTACTACTCGTGGGCCAGCAAAAGCTATTAATGCATCTGGTTCTGCAAAGTTCACATCACCAAGCATGGCATACGAAGCTGTTGTGCCACCTGTTGTAGGATCAGTACATAAAGAAATATAAGGAATGCCAGCATCTGATAATTGTGCTAATTTTGCTGAAGTTTTTACCAATTGCATTAATGATAATGAAGCTTCTTGCATACGTGCACCACCAGATTTTGAAATCATTAAAAAAGGAACTTTATTTTTAATTGAATATCCTATTGCTCTAGCAATCTTTTCACCTACTACGCTACCCATTGAACCACCAATAAACGTAAAATCCATTGCAGCAATAACCAAATCTTTTCCTAAAGATTTACCTACAGCTGTTCTTACTGCATCTTTTAACTTGGTTTTTTCTTGTGCGTCTTTTAAACGATCAGCATATTTTTTTGTGTCAGAAAATTTTAAAGGGTCTTTAGAGGTGATTTTAGCATTCAATTCTTTGTATTTATTTTCATCAAATAAAATTTCAAAGTACTCATTACTACCTATTCTTACATGATAACCATCTTCAGGACTCACATAAAAATTCTCTTTTAACTCTTCTTTTTCTACAACTTTTCCACTAGGTGTTTTGTACCAAAGCCCTTTTGGAACATCTTTTTTATCCTCTGTAGCTGTTTGAATTCCTTTATCTTTTCTTTTAAACCAAGACGACATAATTGTAAGTTTTAGGTGGGCAAGTTAATAAAAAACAAATCACAAATTACAGTTTTCTATAATTTGTGATTTTCTTTTTATCCTTAAAATGGAAATATTTTATAATGTATCAACATTATTTAAATCTTCAAAGGCTTGTTTTAATCTTGCGTTAAAAGTAAGTTCGCCTTCACGCATCCATTTTCTAGGGTCGTAATATTTTTTATTTGGGATGTCATCTCCGTCAGGGTTACCAATTTGACTTTGTAGATAATCAGATTTATCTGACATATAATTTCTAATACCTGTCATAAAACCATATTGTAGGTCAGTGTCGATATTCATTTTTATTGTTCCATAACCAATTGCTTCTCTGATTTCTTCAACTGTTGATCCAGAACCTCCGTGAAATACAAAATCGATATGATTTTCTTCAACACCGTATTTTTTAGTGACAAATTCTTGAGAATTTTTTAAAATTTTTGGAGTTAGTTTTACATTACCAGGTTTGTAAACTCCGTGTACATTTCCGAAAGCAGCAGCAATTGTAAATTTTGGACTTACTTTTGATAATTCTTCATATGCATAAGCCACTTCTTCTGGTTGGGTATATAATTTAGAATCATCAACATCAGTATTATCAACACCATCTTCTTCACCACCTGTAATACCTAATTCAATTTCTAAGGTCATTCCCATTTTGCTCATACGAGCTAAATATTGTTTACATATTTCAATATTTTCTTCTAAAGGCTCTTCAGATAAATCTATCATGTGTGAGCTAAATAGAGGTTTTCCTGTTTCAGCAAAATGTTTTTCACTAGCATCTAATAAACCATCAATCCATGGTAATAACTTTTTAGCACAATGATCCGTATGTAAAATAACTGGTACCCCATAGGCTTCTGCTAGTACATGAACATGTTTTGCACCTGCAATACCTCCTGCAATCGCTGCTTTTTGATTTTCATTAGATAAACCTTTACCAGCTACAAATTGAGCACCACCATTAGAGAATTGAATAATAACTGGAGCATTTAATTCAGCGGCAGTTTCTAAAACACCATTTATAGTGTTAGAACCAATAACATTAGCTGCAGGTAAGGCAAATTTTTTGGCTTTAGCTAATTTAAATATTTCTTGTACTTGGTCACCTGTGGCAACACCTGGACTTATTTTATATGACATATTTTTTTAGGATATTAATGAACGATAAAATTACTAAAATTAAATAGGATTTAGAGATAAAAAAACGAAATCGTTATAGATTTTTATTGAAAATTTAAAAAGGATAATTAATACCAATATTATAAACTGCGTTTTTAAAATTATAATGTTGAAACCATTTATTTGAAGATTGTAAGTAGGGTTCATAGGTTTTAAAACCTGTGTCAAATCTAAAAACTAAAAAACTAAAGTCGTATCTAATACCAATACCAGAACCAACGGCAATTTCTTTTATAGAAGATAACCCTTTAAATTCACCTTCACTAGTCGACACTTTTGAGTTCGTAATATCCCAAATATTACCAGCATCAATAAAAAGAGCACTATGTAGACTATTTAATACTTTAAAGCGATATTCTAAATTTGAAGTTAACTTTAAGGTGCCTGTATTAAATTCTAAACTACTGTTTTCTGAACCTGGACCTAGTTTAAAAGTATTCCAAGCTCTTATATCATTTGATCCACCAGCTCTATAGCTTCTACTAAACGGAATATCTTCAGAATTACCAAAAGGAATGGCTGCACCAATAAAAGTTCTGTGCACTAATGAAGAGGTTGGATTGATACCCCAATATTTTTTAAACTCAATTTCTGGTTTGATATATTGTGCAACGTTCAAGCCAAATAATTCTTTTTTAGAGCCATCTTTTGGTTTTTTAACAAAGAGTGAAGTAAAACTACCAGATGAAATTAATCTCCCCATAAAAGTAGAAAAGTTATTATCTTTAAAGTTTTCTCTACTGTTGAAGTTGTAGGTATATGATATTACAGGAACTAAAAAATCTTCAGTTAAAATATCTTTACGTTCTTTTACCTTTTGTACTTCTATAAGTTCTTCAGGATTTGTGATTTCAAAAGCATCACTAGATTCCAGAATACGTGACATATAAGCTTCATGATTAATCAAATTTCCATCATCATCTAACTCATCAGCCTCAGGAGTGATGTTATTATATGTTGAATCAAAAGCTATATTATCTAATTTTTGTGATTCTGAACGGAAAATAGTAAAATACTTATCTACTCTTAAATTTTTAATGTATTGCACATTTAATAATTCAAATTTATGATGGGTGGTCTTTGAACTTTGCCAAGTGTAATCAATGCCTCCAGTAATATTTCGTCTATCTAAACCAATATCTCTTTGAAGGTTAATGTTTGCACGAATATTCGTTTTAGGTGCCATTTTTTTAGGAATAAGCTTTGCAGTATTTAAAGGAAATAAAATTCTAGGAATTTTTAATGTAACTCCTGAGCCTATTTCCCAAGCATTTAACCCTAAAAAAGATGAGTTTTTAGATTGATCTAATGCAGCATTTAAAAAGGAACCTTGAAAAGACAATTCTAATACTTCAGCACCTTTAAAAACATTTCTATTCAGCCAAGTAAACTTTCCTAAAATACCAAAAGGCTTGTTATTTGATGTTGTAAATTCACTATCAACACCAGCAGAGAACTTTTTTAATGGAGTAAGAAAAATATTAGCTGTGAGTGATCCGTCTTTATTTTCAATATATTTGATATCTAATGAGGGTTTAAAGTTTTGAAGTTCTCGTAAATGTTTTCTGGTTAAATCTAGCTCAGTATCTTTATAAACACTATTGGGCTGGATTATAATTGAATTTGCTAAATATTTAGGATTGTATTTTAGTTTATCAGTAGCATAAAATGTATACCCTTTATAGTTTATAGAATCTTGTATTGCTTTATTTTTATCATTAAATGAAAAGTCAGTAAATACATTGATTTTAGTAACTTTTCTTATCTGGTAAGGTTTGGTATACACACTGTCATTATCATCAAAAATTCGATCATAAATTTTTAATGAAACATCAATTTTATGCGAAGATTTTAAAGTATCTATCCAAAATTCCATATTATTCTTCCCAAAGTAATAAACCCCAGAATTTCTGAAAATTTTTGTTAATCGATCTTCTTCTTTTTCAAAATCTGAATAATCAATCTGATTTCCTGAACGGATAAAGGTCTTACTTAAGTATTTTCTATAAAGAGAGTCTAAAACAGGAGAATTAATATCTGTAGATATACTGTCAATAAAATAAGGATCCTTTTTTGATACTAGATAGTCAACAGTAGTTTTTTTATTATTTTTTTTATCTTGTTTATAAGACACTTCAGCATTAAAATAGCCTTTACTTTGAAAATATTTTGTTAACGAAGTTACAGACCTTGTTATTTTTAAACTATCAGAAATAATAGGGATATTCCCGTTTTTTATAAACCAATAATTTATTCCTTTATATGAATTTCCTAGTGCAATAACTTGTTTTCTTGAAAATAATTTAACTAATTTTTTTTCTTTTTTAGGCTTTCTTTCTAACCAATCTTCAAAAGTATTTTCATAATTTAGATTTGCAAAATTATATAGATGTAGAGAAAATGGAAACCCGAGAACTTTTGTATTAGGTGTTTGTTTTAAATAACTGATGATTTCAGGGCTAGAAGTTTTTTTGTTATCAACAATTATCGTGTTTTTAATCAATAGATGTTTTCCTTCAGGAACTCTTTTGGTTACATTACAAGAAATAATTACAACAATAAATAAGAAAAATACTATTATTTTAGCAAAATATTTATACAATGAAATTCAATTTTTTTAAGGGAATGCAACTATTTATAAGTTCAAAAATACTACTATTTCAATGTTAAGCAAAAATCAACACAAATTAATAACGAGTTTACAGCAAAAAAAGTACCGAAATAAACATCAATTGTTTGTTGTTGAAGGTGTAAAGGTTGTAAATGAATTTTTGAAATCAAAATTTCAATTAGAAAAAATATTTTGTACAGAAGATTATAAGTCATCAATTGAAGAATATGAGCCTCAGTTGATATCAGAAAACGAATTATCTAAGATTAGTAATTTAGCAACACCGAATAAAGTGTTGGGTCTTTTTAAAATTCCAAAACCTGTCGATATAGTTGACAAGGGGTTGATTTTAGCATTAGATACAGTAAATGATCCAGGTAATTTAGGTACGATAATCAGGTTGTGTGATTGGTTTGGCGTATCACAATTGGTTTGTTCTAAAACTACAGTAGACTGCTACAATACTAAAGTAGTACAAGCCACTATGGGTTCTTTGGCTAGATTGCCAATTATTTATACTGATTTACAAACATATTTGCTGCATACAAAATTACCTATATATGGTGCTACCATGCATGGAGAAAAAACTAAAGACGTATCAATAAAGGAAGATGCTGTTTTGGTTATGGGTAATGAATCTAATGGTATTTCTAAAGAAATAGAAAAAGTATTAACTTACCAAATAACAATCCCTCGGTATCATAAAAAAAGTTGTGTTGAAAGTTTAAATGTTGCTACAGCAACAGCTATTTTATTAAATGACTTTAGAAGTAGTTAATGATTTCTTAAAACTTCTCTCTTTGGGTATGTGTTATTCAAAAGTTAAATTGATAAAAATTCCTCTTGTACCAAAATAATCAATTGGTCTTGTCCACGGGCTACTTGTGGCATCGTCTAGCACCATTTCATTATTAATGGCAAAAACACCACGAATAGACGGTGAAAGCTTAAAATAAGGTAAATATAAGTCAACCCCTAAGCCTATTTCATACATAAAGTTACTTGTTTTCATTCTAAACTGCCCTTCTTCATTGTCGTCAGTATTGTTTTGATTGCTTGAAAAATTATAATCGTAAGAAACACCTCCAATTACAAATGCACGCATATTGTCTAATCGATTTGTTCTAAATTGAAGTAATAAAGGCATCCTAAAATAAGTAGCAGGCACTTTTCTAACTCTATCCTTATCAGTATTGGGTATGGTAGGATTAGAAAATGTTAGAGTTTTTGAATTACTAGATAAACCTGGTTCAAAACGTAAATTTAGATTGTCACTTATGTTATACCCTAAGACTAAACCAATGTTAAAGCCGTAAGTTTCTTCAACATCAACAAAAGAATTTTGAAGATCATAGCTTATTCTAAATCCTTTTTTGTTGATTCCTAAATAATAACCATAATGAATTTTCTTTTTATCCATATTTGGCTTGTATACAATCTTGTCTTTTTGAGCAAAAGCACTACCAAATATGAACAAAACACTAACTATACACAAAAATAATTTTTTCATTTATTCTTTTTTATAAAAATATAATCTATTCTAACTATTTATTTTGTTGCTGTATAAATAGAAGCAGATCCAAAAGTTAAAGGTTTGTTAGTTGCATTATTAAACCCATTTTTTTCTAAAATATTGTTGAAGTTTTTTCCATAAGGGAAAACAGCTGCAGATTCTGGTAAATAAGAATAGGCTCTTTTGTCTTTAGAGGCTAATTTTCCTATAGTTGGGATGATATATTTCGAGTAAAAATTAAATAGCTGTTTTACAGGAAATTTTTCTGGTTGAGAAGTTTCTAGCACCACAAAAATTCCATTAGGTTTAAGTACTCGATAAATTTCTTGTAATCCTTTATCGAGATTTTCAAAATTACGAACTCCAAAACCGACTGTTATAGCATCAAACCGATTATCCTCAAAGGGTAAATTTTCAGAATCACCTAATATCATTTCAATCAACCCTTCAAGATTTTTCTCTTTTACTTTTTTTATACCAACGTCTAACATTCCTTTAGAAATATCTAAACCAATAATTTTTTTAGGTTTTAATTTAGCCAACATTATAGCAAAATCTCCGGTGCCTGTGGCTATATCAAGAATAGTGTTAGGGTTTTTCTTACCAACAATTTTTACGACTCTTTTACGCCATTTCACATCTATACCAAAAGTCATGATTCTATTTAAAAAATCATAGTTACTAGAAACGTTATCAAACATTTCAGCTACTTGCTTTTTTTTACTAAGTTCAGAATCTTTATAGGGTGTAACTTTTGTAGTCATTTATTTTTTTGGCAAAGATACATATTCAACTTATCATTTAGAAGTTAAATTTCTTAACTTCGCTTTATGGTAGATTCTCAGTTAGCACTACAAATAAAAACCTTGCCAAATACCCCTGGTGTTTACCAATATTTTGATAAAGAAGATCTTATTTTATATGTTGGCAAGGCTAAAAATTTAAAGAAGAGGGTTAGTTCATATTTTACTAAAAATCATGACTATGGTAAAACTAGAGTGCTGGTAAAAAAAATAGCTTCGATAAAACATATAGTTGTGGCTACCGAAACAGACGCCTTATTATTAGAAAATAATTTGATTAAAAAACACCAACCTCGCTATAATGTGATGTTGAAAGATGACAAAACCTATCCGTGGATTTGCATAAAAAAAGAAGCCTTCCCTAGAGTATTTTTAACAAGAAACGTCATAAAAGACGGTTCTGAATATTTTGGACCCTATACTTCTGTAAGAACAGCTAGAGCTTTGTTGTCTTTAGTGAAGGAATTGTATCAACTGCGTACTTGTGCTTATGTTTTATCTCAAAAAAACATTGAGGCTCAGAAATACAAAATCTGTTTAGAAT
>Ga0209633_10001104_pt1 | contig 29109 bp, 28 predicted proteins | sample Cruoilmetagenom1_FD_187290 | JGI IMG/M metagenome (GOLD analysis project Ga0209633, IMG submission 187290) | Oil polluted marine microbial communities from Coal Oil Point, Santa Barbara, California, USA - Sample 1 (SPAdes) (version 2) | ecosystem: Environmental > Aquatic > Marine > Oil seeps ... | reverse complement strand
TTGGTACGTCACGGCGACAACGAGTGGGGCGACATCGTTCGCTGGACTCTGAACGCTCTGATCTCTGCAGAAGAGTTCGGCATCACTTCGGCAAATATCGAAGAGCTGTCAAAAGGCACTGAAAACCCAGAAATCAACCGTATCCTCGGTACAGAAGGCAACATGGGCGAAATGCTTGGCCTAGATGCTGACTGGGCTGCACGTGCGATTGCTTCCGGTGGTAACTTTGGTGAAATCTTTGAGGCTAACGTTGGTGAGAAAACACCAGTTGGTCTGGCGCGTGGTTTGAACGCATTGTGGACAGATGGCGGTCTGATTTATTCGCCTCCTTTCCGCTAGAATACCAAATGATTTGGGCGCGGTTCATCCCGCGCCCTTTTCACATCTACCTTACGAATAAACCACCTGAGCCACGGCAGCGGAAAATTCGCGCCACGATAAAAAAACAGGCCAGGGAACACAGGGAAGTCTACCATGACAACACTGACCGACCCCCCAAAGGCGTCGTTCCGCCTCTCTATGCTGCTCTATGATACCCGCTATCGTTCGACGACCATTCAGGTCATCGCGCTAATGGGGTTCATGTTGGGCGCTGCATGGCTGATCAATAACGTTGCAGTTAATCTGGCTGCCGCCGGCAAACCCTTTACGTTCGGGTTTCTGAGCGATGCCTCTGGCTACGACATCAACCAAAAATTGATTGAATATAATTCACAGTCATCGCATTTGCGTGCGGCGGTTGTCGGTTTGTTGAACACATTGCTGGTGGCCGTGATGGGCTGTACCTTGGCGACGTTTCTAGGTGTGTTTATCGGCGTGTTGCGCCTGTCCAGCAACTGGGTGATTTCGCGTCTGGCGGCAGTGTATGTCGAGGGGTTCCGAAATGTGCCTGTATTGTTGTGGATCGTGCTGATTATGGCCGCCACATCGCATTCGGCGCCACAACCCAAAGATTTCCGCGGCGACAATCCATCCGCCACCATGAAGATTTTCGACAGTGTTGCGATCACCAATCGTGGCGTCTATTTCCCCGAACCCTTGTTTTCAAACAGTTTGGGTGATGTGGCGATGTTCCCCGACAGCAGCACAGAGGCCTGCGAGGCCTATGCCGCCGAAAGTGATGATGATAAGGTCATCAAGCTGGCAAAATCATGTGGGTCGTTCCAGATCAGCCTTGATTTGATCGCGATCGGGTCCGTGTTTATCGCTTGTCTGATGATCAGTAAACTGGTCGCTAATCGCGCCAGCCAAATTCAAGCACAGACAGGGGTACGGCCCACTGTTTGGTATCTGCGTCTCGGCATTGTGGCTATCCCAACGATCATTACATTGTGGATCTTGGGCTTTTACCTTGGCTATCCTGAACTCAAGGGCTTCAACTTTAAGGGCGGCATTTACATGCGCAGCTCGTTGCTGGCACTTTGGATTGCCCTGTCGCTCTATACTGCTGCGTTTATCGCTGAAATCGTGCGCGCCGGGATCATGGCCATTTCCAAAGGCCAATCCGAGGCCGCAGGCGCGTTGGGCATTCGTCCCGGCCGCACCATGAGCCTTGTTGTCTTGCCACAAGCGATGCGGGTTATCTTTCCGCCGCTGATCTCGCAATACCTGAACCTGACCAAAAACTCGTCCTTGGCGATTGCGGTTGGCTATATGGATGTGACCGGCACGTTGGGCGGGATTACCCTGAACCAGACGGGCCGCGAGATGGAAACCATTCTGTTATTGATGGCTTGTTACCTGATCATCTCGTTGATCGTGTCCACGGTTATGAACGCTTACAACGAACGCACAAAGCTGAAGGAGCGCTGATATGTCTATAACAAGTGACCAAAGCTATGTGCGCACAGAGATGTTGACGGAAAAAGCACCGCCGTCGACGAATGTGGGTATCATCGGCTGGATCCGCGCCAATCTGTTTTCTAGTTGGCTAAATGTTGTCCTAAGCCTACTGGCAATGTATGCCATCTACAGTACGCTGGCCTATATTTTGCCGTGGGTCTTCGGCGGGGTCTGGAACGCAACAAGCTTAACTGAATGTAGAATTGTTATTGCCGAAGCGATTGGCGATGGTCATACGGCCGGACGCGCCTGTTGGGCTGTGATCCACGAACGGTTCTGGCAGTTGATGTATGGGTTTTACCCGAGCGATCAGTATTGGCGGCCAAATTTGGCGCTGATCTTGCTGTTTGTTGCGATTGCGCCCGTATTGTTCAATGGCTTGCCAAAGAAAATGTTGCTGATCTCGGTAGCATTCCCGTTTGTGGCACCTTGGTTGTTGTGGGGCGGCGCAATATGGACACCCTTGATGGCCTTCATGGGCTTCGTGATTGGGTATTTCGTTCATAAATTTGCATCAAAGATCGCCGGTTCACTGGTTGGTATCATCCTTGGGACGGTCTCGGCGTTGCTATGGTGGTTGCTGTTTTCCAGTGCAGTTAGCCAAGGTATTAGTCACATGATTGGTGCCAGCCGCATGTCTGGTGAAATTGAACGGCTTGAAACGTCCATACCTTTGCAAGAAGCAGAAGTCGGACGCCATCAAGCGATTGTTGATCCGCTTGAGGGCCAAGTGATCGCAATTCAGGAGGAAATTGATGCAGCCGTTTCTGCAGAAAAACCTGTGGCTGATTTGATCCGGACTAAAACACCGCTTTATCTGACACTTGGATCTGCGTCTTCCGATCTAAGCAAAGAGCAAGACATGCTTAATGTGATGAGAGCTAGGTTGACCGCGATCAAATCGCTACCCAAAGACGAAACCCGCTCGCAACAATTGGCGGATGCGGCAATTGCTGCCAGAGCGGCTTTGCCTGCGAGCGTGGCCAAATTGACTGATGTCAAGGAAGCAAATCTGGGCACTTCAGCTGAAGATAAAGACCAGCTGGAAGCCGCCTTGAAAGTCGAGGGCGAGAGTGGATCACTGCAAGATCGGATCGAAACACTCTATCAAGACGTTGGGTTGGTTGGTCTGAAGCCTGTTAAAAGCCGAGACTTTGGTGGCCTTATGTTGGCGGTTCTTCTTGGGATCACCGGCATTGGCTTGTCGTTCCCATTGGGTATCGTTTTGGCGCTGGGCCGTTTGTCGGACCTTGTGATTGTTAAAGCACTTTGCGTTGGGTTCATTGAATTCATTCGCGGTGTGCCGCTGATCACCTTGTTGTTTGTGGCATCCGTTTTGTTGAACTACTTCCTGCCCAAGGGCACCGAGTTCGACATCATCTTGCGCGTCATGATCATGATCACCATCTTCGCCGCTGCTTATATGGCCGAGGTGATCCGTGGGGGTCTGGCTGCCTTGCCAAAAGGGCAATACGAAGCAGCCGATGCGCTGGGCCTTGATTATTGGCAGGCACAGCGCTTGATCATCATGCCGCAAGCGTTGAAGATTTCGATCCCAGGTATCGTTTCAACCTTTATCGGGTTGTTCAAGGATACCACGCTGGTGTCGATCATCGCTTTGCTCGATATCTTGGGGTGGGCAAAAACCATCCAAGCCACCTCTGATTGGAATGGCGTTATTTGGGAACTCTATGGCTTTATCGCCTTTGTGTTCTTCATCTTCTGCTTCTCCATGTCCCGCTATTCCATGTATCTGGAGCGTAAGCTTCAGACTGGTCATTAACTTAAAGGAGTGACGTAAATGTCTGATTCCGCAACAGCACGCAAACAGATGTCCGTATCGGACGAAGTGGCGATTGAAATTATCAACATGAACAAATGGTATGGTGCCTTTCACGTTTTGAAAGACATCAACATGACCGTGAACCGCGGTGAACGTATTGTGGTTTGTGGCCCGTCAGGGTCGGGTAAATCGACCCTGATCCGTTGCATGAACCGTCTGGAGGTTCACCAACAAGGGCAGATCATTGTGGATGGCACCGAGCTGTCTTCTGATTTGAAAAATATCGACAAAATCCGGTCCGAGGTTGGCATGTGTTTCCAGCACTTCAATCTGTTTCCACATCTGACCATTTTGGAAAACTGTACGCTGGCACCGATCTGGGTTCGTAAAACACCCCGTAAAGAGGCCGAAGAAACGGCGATGCATTTCCTTGAAAAAGTGAAGATCCCCGAGCAGGCCGATAAGTACCCTGGCCAACTGTCTGGCGGTCAGCAACAGCGTGTGGCGATTGCGCGGTCCTTGTGCATGAAGCCACGGATTATGTTGTTTGATGAACCAACATCGGCGCTGGACCCTGAGATGATCAAAGAGGTTCTGGACACGATGATCGAGCTTGCCGAAGAAGGCATGACGATGATTTGTGTGACCCACGAGATGGGTTTTGCCCGCCAGGTGGCGAACCGCGTGATCTTTATGGACCAAGGTCAGGTTGTTGAGCAAAACGAGCCGGAAGAGTTCTTTAACAACCCGAAATCGGAACGCACACAGTTGTTCCTGAGCCAAATTCTGGGCCACTAAAATTGCTCCATAGATTTTAAAAAAGCCCCGTGCAAATCGCGCGGGGCTTTTTTGGTTTTGATAGGACGCTCATCAAGTCTTGCGGCATTCTTCGCTGGAGCGAGGAATGCCCGTAAGGGCGTGACAAGCGGCGGATCACATCAGCCCATCGAGCGTCTTTTCCAGCTTTTCCATCATTTCATCAATGTGGGATTTTTCGCAGGTGAACATGGGTGCCAGAATGCCGGTGTTGCCGGTGAATTTCGTATGCATGCCGTTCCAGAACAGATCGACCTGGGCTTGGCCACCTTTGTCGATCAACTCGACCCCTGCTGCCATGCCAATGCCGCGAATGTCTTTGACCATTGGGTGATCCTTAAGCGCGAAAACAGAGTCCAAGAAGTAAGGCGACATCTCGGTTGAACGCGCAAAGAGCCCCTCTTCTTCATAGATCGACAGCGCCGCTAGACCGGCCGCACAGGCCGCTGGGTGGCCTGAATAAGTGTAGCCGTGGAAGAATTCGATTGCGCCTGGTGCGGCCTTATCGGTGATCACATCATGCACATGATCCGAGGTCGCGACAGCGCCCATCGGGATTGCGCCATTGGTCAACGCCTTGGCCATAGTCATGATGTCAGGTGTGACCCCAAAGGCGTCTGCCGCAAAGGTACCGCCGATACGGCCAAAGCCGGTGATCACTTCGTCAAACACCAGCAGAATGCCGTTTGCATCACAAATTTCGCGGATCCGTTCCAGATATCCAACGGGCGGCGCAAGGATGCCGGTCGAGCCCGCAACAGGTTCCACAAAACAGGCCGCGATGGTGTCGCTACCGTAGGTGTCGCACATGCGTTGCAGATCATCTGCCAGCTCAACGCCGTTGGCGGGTTGCCCGCGCACCATCAACTCATCAGCGTTCCAGGTGTGACGCATCATGGCCACGTTGGGCATTACAGACTGAAATGTTTTGCGGTTGTTGACCAATCCAGCCAATGACACGCCGCCGATGTTGACACCGTGGTAGGCGCGTTCGCGCGATACGAAACGGGTGCGGCTTTGGCCGGTCGCCGAATGATAGGCCATGACCATTTTCAAGGCGGTGTCGATGGCTTCGGAGCCGGAGTTCACAAAAAACACGTGGTTGAATGTTTCGGGCAGTAGGCGCGAAATTTGCTCTGCCAGTGCAAAAGAGAGCGGGTGGGCCGATCCAAATGGCGCGACATAGGTCATCTCTTGCATGACGTTGTGCACGGCCTCGATGATCTTTGGATGGCAGTGGCCTGCCGGGCTGCAAAACAGGCCGGAAGAGCCGTCAATCACCGTGCCACCCTTATGGTCCGTCATGTAGACGCCGCTGGCTTTGGTGATGATCCGGGGCCCTTCTTTGAAGCCCTTATTGTCAGTGAACGGCAACCAGTAGTGTTCAAGCGAGTTTGTTTTCACGTCAAAAGGCATGATGGGTATCCTTCGATATTTAAGTAACAAATTGTTGGGGTGTGGCGCGTTGTGCGGCCGAATTCTAGTTTGACATTAGGCAGGAGATATGAATTCCATAGGGCCAGATAAGCCTACAGTGTATGTCCAGATTGGAGCTCCATGCCCTTAGTAGAAGACACCTTTTTCCTCGATCCGAACTTTCAAGGCAGTTTGCAGAGCCAGATCCGGCAGATCGTGGCCTCGGCCATTTTGGCGGGGCGATTGCAGGTTGGGGAAAAATTGCCGTCCTCGCGAAAACTGGCTGATCATTTGGGCATCTCGCGGATTACGGTGACACTGGCCTATCACGAATTGGTCGCGGATGATTATATTACCTCAGCCAATCGGTCGGGGTATTTCGTGTCCGAGACCGCGCCGACGGTGCCGCTGCCCGCGATCAATGGCGAGATGGAAAATGACACGGTGAATTGGGACCGTGCCATCCAACGCAATTTCACTGGCGGAAAAACAGTTAAGAAAGACTATAACTGGCGCAGTTACCCTTACCCATTTATGTATGGTCAGCCGGACCCGAACCTGTTCAACCAGGCCAGCTGGCGGTTGTGTGCGATGCAAGCACTTGGCAAGAAAGAATTTGATAGCCTGACCTCGGATTACGCCGAACAAGATGATCCGGAGTTGATCAGCTTTATCCTGCGCCACACCTTGCCACGGCGCGGAGTTTTGGCGCGCCCAGAACAGGTTCTGATCACAGTTGGTGCGCAGAATGCCCTATGGATGGCCGCGCAAATTTTGCTTAACAGTGATCGCTCGGCGGTCTACGAAAACCCGGGGTACCACGGTATCAGGGAGATTTTGCGACACACAGGGTGTGTGCAATACCCTGTTGATATTGATCATGACGGGTTGCCACCTGACGGGTTGCCCAAGGGTTTTGATGCGCTGTTTGTTACCCCCAGCCACCAATGCCCAACGACGACGACCATGCCGATGAAACGGCGGCACGAGTTGTTGCGGCTGGCCAAGGCGCAAGATTTCTTGATCGTTGAGGACGATTATGAATTTGAGATGAGTTTCATCAAAGCACCATCGCCTGCGCTCAAGTCATTGGATAAAGACGGGCGCGTCATCTACGTCGGCAGTTTTTCCAAATCATTGTTTCCAGGTCTGCGGTTGGGCTATTTGGTCGGGGCCGAGCCGTTCATCCGCCAAGCCCGCGCGCTGCGTTTGGCCAGCCTGCGTCACCCGCCTGGGTATATGCAGAGGACAACCGCGTATTTTCTGGGATTGGGCCATTACGACGCGATGATCAAAAAGATGCGAACGGTCTATCACAGGCGCCGCCAAGTGACGGCAATGGCGCTGGCCGACACTGAAATGAAAGTGGCCGGCAGCTCGAATTTTGGTGGTTCAAGTTTCTGGGTTGAGGCGCCCAAAGGCATCGACACCGAAGTCTTGCGCCACAGATTGGCCGATCAGGGGGTTTTGATCGAGGCCGGAAACCCGCATTTTGCAGGTGAAGATACCCCAAGAAACTTTTTTCGACTGGCTTATTCGTCAATCTCGTCGGAAAAAATTCCTGAAGGGGTGCGGCGTATATCGCAGGCCATTAAGGATTACTAAGTTATTCCGTTCAGAATACGGCCTATAGTGATTGTGCCTTGCGGCGAATAAATTGGTCAAATGGCAAATTGGATATATTGCCTAATCAATCTGGACATATACGGCGAAGCTATTATTGTTACACTTCATCTGTTGCGCGCGATATTTTCGCTTTTTGTCGGAGCGCTGTCATAAAATCGAGACGTAAAGTCCCTAAAGAAAAAGTGCGTAAATGAGTTAACCGAGGGCTGCCATGAGAATGGGCCCACTATCCTCCGGGAGGGAGAATTACATGACGAAATCCAATTCAAGTTTTAACCGCCGTTCATTCCTGAAATCAGGCACGGCTGTCGGCGCTGCTGCGCTGGCCACACCAGCGCTGGTGTCCAAGGCTTTGGCCTCATCTGGTGAAATGACCCTGATGGATTGGTCTGACTACTGGCCCGAAGACATGTTGGCGAAATTCACGGCCGAAACAGGCATCAAAGTGAACTACGTCGGTATCGGTTCCAACGAGGAACTGATCAACAAGATGAAAGCTTCCAACGGTGGTGGTGCTGATTTGATCGGCCCAACCAACAATCGCTCCCTTCAGTGGGGTCCGCTGGAACTGCTACAGCCGTTCGATATGAGCCGCATTAACATCGACGCTGCTAACCCAGCGATGGCAAAAATTGGCCCTGACGCATGGGACTTTGGTGGCGCTGGTAACACTTGGATCCCGCACATCTGGGGCACCGAGGGCATGGCGTGGCGTGTGGACAAGTTCACACCAAAAGACGCGTCTGGCGTACCTTCTTATGGCGAAATCTGGTCCGAAGAGAACGCGGGCAAAACGATGATCCGTGCGCACTCCGGTATGCTTTGTGCTGGTCTGTTTATGGAAGCTTCAGGCGAAATGGACCCAGGTTCGGTTTGGGCGGCGTATGAGTCAGAAGAGAACATGCGCGCGACTTGGGCGAAAATCACTGACTGGTGTATCGCACGCAAGTCCAATCTGAAGTTGATCTGGAACGATGCCGATACGCAGAAAAATGGCCTGTTGAATGACGGTGTTATTGTTGGTCAAACTTGGGATGGCCCACCGCTGGCGCTGAAAACTGCTGGTGATCCGGTGACATACCAAGCCCCAGCCGAGGGCGCGATGGCGTGGGTTGACGGTCTGGCAATGCCTAAAGGCGCGGCCAATATCGACCAAGCCTATGAGCTGATCAAATTTGCTTATGATCCAATGAACGCAGGCGTAGCGATCGACAAGCACGGCTACAATTCGCCAATCCTGACAGCGGACACGCATGCTGGCGAAAACTACGCCAAGAACTTTGCGGAAGCCTATCCAGGTGATGCGCTTGCCAATCTAAATGCTTGGCCAGCCGAGGCACCTTGGTATGCGGACATTCGCACAGAGTATGTGAACAAGTTCCAAAGCTCCTAATTAAAGCACTATCATGTCCGGCCGCAGATCCTGCGGCCGGACAATTTTGAGCGTTGCAGCTCAGTTGAAACGCCCATAAGAGGCGGATTTATATACACATATGGGGAATATCACATGAGTTCTGGTGTTGCGGTTGATCTGGAGAATGTTTGGATCAAGTTCGGAGATTTTGTCGCTGTAAGAGAGGCAAATGTGAGCATCAACGGGGGTGATTTCTTCTCGTTTCTCGGCCCATCGGGCTGTGGGAAAACCACTATTTTACGCGCTGTTTCAGGATTTTTGGACCCCAGCGAGGGTCGCGTTCTGATTGGTGGCAACGACATGGCGGGCATCGGTCCCAACAAACGACCCACCGCGCTGATTTTCCAAAACCTCGCGCTGTTTCCGCTGATGAAGGTCTGGGAAAACATATCATTTTCTATGGAAGTGACAGGTGCCAGTGCTGGTGAGCGGCGCAAGCGGGCGGACGAGTTGCTGGACATGATCGCGCTTGAGGGCCAAGGCGACAAGCTGCCAAGCGAGCTGTCGGGTGGTCAAAAGCAACGCGTGGCGATTGCCCGCGCGCTTTGTGCGAACCCAGATGTTTTGTTGTTGGACGAACCCTTGTCGGCGCTGGACCTTAAGCTGCGCCAACACATGCGCACCGAGCTGCGCGAAATACAGCAGCGGGTTGGCATCACGTTCATTTACATCACCCATGACCAAGGCGAGGCCTTGACCATGTCGGATAATGTGGCTGTGATGAAGGCCGGAGTGATTGATCAAATCGACTCGGGCCACAACATTTACGATCACCCATCGACGCCGTTTGTGGCGTCGTTTGTCGGTGAAAACAATGTGTTCCGCGGCAAGGTCAAGATGGTTAAGGGCGATGAGGCTGTTATCACTACCAATCGGTCTGGCGATCTGTTGGCTCGAATCACGCCAACACAGGTTGGAAAACTTGGCGTTGGTGATGAGGCGATGATGTTTATCCGCCCCGAAGCACTGGAATTGGGGCCTGCAAAACCAGCTGCCAAAACTACAATTTCGGCCAATGTGATCAACGAAGAGTTTGAAGGTAATTCCTTTAGTGTGTTCCTTGAAGGAGACGGTGGCAAATCGATCAAAATGTCCGTGCCCAACCTTGGGCAGGATAATATTTCGGCCCGCGGCGAAAACCTGTCGCTGCATTATGATGCCAGTAATGCTGTGATCATGCCGGCTGGCGATCTGGCTTCGGAATAGGGGCGCGGCATGAAAAAGCAAATGATTTTTGCGCAGTTTTTCAAGAACAATGGCCTGTTGATGGGCAGCCTTTTGATCGGGCTGGTCGGATTTTGGGTGATCGTTTTGGTTGTCCTGCCACAGCTTTCGATGCTGGACTATTCGTTCCGTTATAACCTGCCGCCTGCCGATCTTGGTGGCCCAAAAGACGTCTACACGCTGCACAATTACAAGCATTTGCTGTATGGCGCTGAAGGGTCTGAAGGCACTTATAATACCGTCGATTTGATGGTGTTCGTGCGAACGATTATTGCCGCGATGTTGGTGACGATCGCCAATATTTTGATGTGCTATCCGCTGGCCTATTATCTGGGGCAGTCCAAGGGCTCGGGTTTTGTGCGCCTTTTGGTTGTGCTGCTGATTATCCCTTATTGGATCAACGAAATCCTGCGGGCGTTCGCGTTGCGGATTATTTTTGGCGACAGTGGCCTGATCAATGAAGTTCTGATGCTGACCCATCTGACCAGCGAACCGATTGATTTCATCCGCCAAGACATCGCACTTTATGCGGGTTTGGGGTACGCCTACATCCTGTTGATGTTGTTCCCGATGTATAACGTGATTGAAAGCCTTGATCGCAACCAAATCGAAGCGGCCCGCGACATGGGCGCGTCATGGGTTCGCATTCATCGGCGCATCGTGATTCCACACGCCAAACCGGGCATTGCTTCGGGCGCGACGATGGTGTTCATGCTGTCCGCTGGTGCCTTGGCCGCTCCGCAAGTGTTGGGTGGGCCAAGTAGCCTGTGGTTCACGCAGTTGGTGTACCAATGGTTCAACGATTCACTGAATTGGCAGCAGGGCGCGGCCTATGCGATGGTTCTGTTGGTGTCGACGATCGTGATTGTTATTGGCCTGATGCGCGTCTTCAAGGTTAACATGGGAGACATTGGCAAATGAGCAGTAAATTCGTCTCTCGCTTTGCGCTGGGTGCCTATCTGATCATCTTTTTCAGTTACCTGTTGGGGCCGCTATTGGTGATGAGCCTAACGGCGTTCAACTCGTCAGGGTTCCCGTCAGTGTCGCCTTGGGCCTGTTTCACATACGAATGGTTCACGGTTTTGTTCAAGGATGAGCGCATTCTGGGCAGTATCCTCAACAGCCTGAAAATCGGGGCTGGTACGGTCATATTGTCCGTGTCGATGGGTCTTGCGGCGTCATTGGTTTTGACGCAGGTTTGGCCAAAATTGCGCACGACATATTACACGTTGATCATTGCGCCGATCCTTATCCCCGGCGTTGTGTTGGGGATTTCGACCGTGGTGTTTTGGGACAAGGTCGGCCGCATGTTTGGCCCCTCGACCGAGGCGTTTTTCCACAACGGATTGTTGTTGACCATACTGGGTCAATCTACGTTCATCGCGTCCTACTGCATGTTGGTGTTTGTGGCGCGTTTGCAGCGGTTCGACCCTGGCCTAACCGAGGCTGCGCTTGATTTGGGTGCGACCCACACGCAAGCCTTTCGTAAAATCCTGTTGCCGTTCATGCGCCCCGCCATTGCAAGCGCCGCGGTTCTGGCGTTTTTGGCTAGTTTTGAGAACTACAACACCACCACATTTACATTCGGGAACTACCCAACCCTGACGATCGAATTGGCGCAAAAAGTGCGCTACGGGATCAACCCGTCGATTTCGTCATTGGCGTTTATCATCATTGCGTTGACGGTTTTCGGGGCGTTGGCTGTCGAAGCGGTTCGTCGCAATTCCGCACGCAAAGAGGCCATCAGCGAGGGCAAGGCCGTTGCAAAATCCGGCAGTAAATTGCCCGGTTTTTTGCGCGGCAATCCGGCGGCATTTGGGTTTGTCGGCTTGGCGATTGTTGCAATCGTGATGATCGGCACCGCCCAGAGCCATGATCCGCAGCAATGCAAAATGCAGGTGCGTGAAGCCAAGCAGGTCGAAATCCAGAAGCGAATCGAAGAACTGCGCCAGCAACGTCTGATCAAAGATCAAACCGATGCACGTCAAGGGCCTGACATCTTTGGCACACCGGATTCAGAGGGTTCTGATGCGCCCAAAGCGCCAAGTGGCAGTGGTGCCTTTGGGGGTGTGTTCGCACCGACCAATCTGGACAACGAAGACAGTGACTAGCCCATGCTGATTGCGCAGATCAGTGACACCCATATTGCGGGGCCTGATCTGAAAACCTATGGCATCGCGCCGATGGCTGAAAATCTGGCGCGCTGCGTTGCCCATATTAATGCGCTGACGGTGATGCCTGAATTGGTGCTGCACTCGGGTGATGTGACCAATGATTTTCGCAGCGACGAGGCGCAGCGCGCTGCTGATATCCTTGCGGGTTTGAACTGCCCCTTCTATTTGGTTCCTGGCAATCATGACGACCGTGACGTTCTGTGGGATGTGTTTGGTGGCACGGCTTGTCCGACACGCGCCGATGGGTTTTTCAATTATGTGATTGAGGGGGCCGTTCGGATCATCGCATTGGACAGTTTGGATGCGGGCCAAAGCGGTGGGATGATCTGCAACACGCGTGCTGCATGGTTGCGCACGGTTCTGGCGCAAGGGGGCAGGCAACCGACAGTCATTTTTCTGCACCACCCGCCGATGGAATGCGGCGTACCTGAGTCCGATCTAGACGGGTTCAAGGGCGCGGATGTTCTGGGTGAAATTGTTGTAGGATACCCGAATATTGAGCGCATTTTATGCGGCCATATCCACTTGCTGACCCACGCGCGTTGGCGCGGGACTGTGGTGACAACAGCGCCCAGCATGGGGATGCAGTTGAACTTGGATCTAAGTCAATCCAGCCCGTCGAAATTCTTGCTGTCTGATCCGGCTTATTTACTGCATCACTGGATACCTGCGGGCCGTTTGATCACGCATTGTATTGAAGTGAATGACGCCAAAGGACCGTTTGATTTCGTAGATCACGAGAGCAACCCGATTTAGTCGGTCAAATCACGCGGTACGATGAAGGCCTCGACACGCCCTGTGCGCGGTGAAACATCCGCCCAGCTCTCGGCCTCAAAATCAATCACCGTGGTCGCGGCAGAAGGGTACTGGTCGAACTTCGGATGATTCGGCGCGGTTTTGACCAAAAAGGCAGCCAGCATTGCGGTGCCGGGGTTATGTCCAAGCAACATAACGGAATCGTGTCGGCTGCCCTGCAAAATGGTGAACATCCGGTCCGGTGAAGCCAAATACAAGGCAGATGTGAACTGTACATCATTGGCCCGATGGCAATGTTTTGCGATATGGCTCCATGTTTCCGAGGTGCGTCGTGCAGTGGATGAATAGACAGCTTTGGGGCAATAATCATTTTGATCCAACCACTTACCAATTGCCTTGGAGGCCTTATGCCCGCGCTCATTTAGCGCGCGATCATGGTCATCCAAAGTGGGATTGTCCCAGCTGGATTTAGCGTGGCGTGTCAGGATCAGACGAAGGGTCATTGGGATTAAAAGCTGCCATATGGAACGCGGATTGTTCAGGCAATCTGCCATATTTGGCCCCAGCAGGGCAAGCCTTTCGCACTAAACAACCTGTTTCCATACAGGCTCCGCCAACGGGCGCGTTCAAGTGTGATTTGCATTTTTCTACGTCATATTTTTCTGTCATCGCATCCACAGGGCAGGCGGTTTGACAGGGCATGTGGCAGCTTTCGCAAGGCTTTTGAGCGGTCATGGGCAGTTCGATGTGCACGGGTAACGCAACGGCAGCCCGGAAGGATATGAACAAGCCGGCGACGTCATGCACCAACAACCCAACCGGCGAGACCCACGCCCGGCCGCTGCGCGTCGCCCATTGAATAAAGGGCGGGTATGGCGGCCCGTCAGAAGGGAACATTGCGATGCCGTTGTGGCCGTTGGCCCAAGGGGTGACGGTGCGTTTTGACCAGCGATCCAGCGGGTCAGCGACACCATCGCGGTATTCGGGCGCTTTGGTGAAATTGGGCCAAAAGCCTGGTTCATGCGGGCCGAGCAGCAGTAAAGTTTTAGCCCCTTCGGGGGCGGCATCATCGGCTGTGGGGTGCAGGGCGCCAAAAACATCCAGATGCAGCGCACGGAGCGAGGTTTGCAGCGCCTGATACGTCATTTGCGAAAGAATGGCAGTGCCAATATCCAAGCGAGATTGGATGGGCGCTCGTCTTGCCATTGCAACCCGATGGTCATGTCATCATGGCCGGCTTTGGGCTGTGCGATATAGGTGCGAAACAGCCGGTCCCAAATCGACAGGGCAAACCCGTAGTTGCTGTCGTGCTCTGCGCGAATGTCCGAGTGATGTACACGGTGCATATCGGGCGTGACCAACACCAGCCGGACAACACGATCCACTCCCAGCGGTAGTTTGATATTGGCATGGTTGAACATGGCGGTGGAGTTCAGGATGATCTCGAACAAGATCACGGCGAGGCCTGCAGGTCCCAGCAGATATACCAAACCGATTTTTAGTAACATCGACAGGGCGATTTCAACGGGGTGAAACCGGATGGCGGTGGTCACATCAATGTCGCGGTCAGCATGGTGTACACGGTGTAGACGCCACAGCAGCGGGATTTTGTGAGTGATCAAATGTTGCAGCCAGATCGCGAAATCTAGGAACAGGACCGTTAACAGAATTTCCACCCCCGCAGGCCAATCAAGGTGATTAAACAGCCCCCAGCCAAGTCGCTGTGCATCATAAGCTGCCCCCACTGCCAGCAGCGGCAAAACAAAAGGCACGGCATAGGGCAAAGCACGCAAGGCGAGTGTATCAATGACGATCAATGCCCAGTTTGTGACCCAGCGCCGTTGACGGGTTTCACTGCGGATGCGGCGTGGCAGAATGGTCTCGATCAACGCGAGCAGCAAAAACAGGCCGACAAAAATGCCCAGACGGATGTAGGTTTCGTTTTCCATTGGCCAGCCATACCTTGCAGGTGGATTGGGTGCAAACACGGGGCTCACACATTTTTGTCAGAGCCTACTTTCGGATCAAACTGCCCGCCCCGTGGTCAGTGTAAAGTTCCAACAAACAGGCGTTTGGCGCACGGCCATCCAGAATAACCACCCCGCGAACGCCCCCGTTGATAGCTGCCAATGCGGTTTCGGTTTTCGGGATCATGCCGCCCGCAATAGTGCCGTCTTTGGTGAGTGCGTTGATTTGTGTCGGGGTCAATTCGGTCAAAACCTTGCCGGATTGATCTTTGACGCCCTCGACATCGGTGAGCAGCAACAAACGGTCTGCCTTGAGTGCGGTGGCGATGGCCCCCGCCGCGGTGTCGCCATTGATGTTGTAGGTTTCGCCGTTTTGGCCAACCCCCAAGGGCGCGATGACAGGAATGGTGTCGGCCTCGAACAGGGTGTGTAAAACCGAGGGGTCCAACTCGGTTGGGGTGCCGACAAAGCCAAGGTCAGGGTTGGTTTGGTCGCATGTGATCAGGTTGGCGTCCTTGCCGGACAGGCCAACAGCCTTGCCGCCCTGCGCATTGATCGCCTGCACGATGCGCTTGTTGACGCGGCCTGATAACACCATTTCGACCACCTCAACGGTGGCGGCATCGGTGACACGCTTGCCATCGACAAATTCGGACACGACGCCCAGCTTGCTTAGCATCTCGTTGATCATCGGCCCGCCGCCATGCACGATCACGGGGTTCACGCCGACTTGTTGCATCAGCACGATGTCACGGGCAAAGCTGTCCATGTCGGCGTCATCGCCCATCGCGTGGCCACCAAATTTCACCACAACGGTTGCACCGTCATATCGTTGCAACAACGGCAATGCGTTTGACAGTGTGCGGGCGGTTGCAGCGCGGTCGAGATTTGTTTGGTCTTGGGTCATAATCAGCATCCTTGTTCCATACCCTGATAATGGCTTGTTCATGCGGTGCCAAGGGTTGTGCCATTTGGATTGTCTTTTAGCGGGCATCAACCTAGGGTCTGGGCAAATGTAAATGGGGGCTGAAATGGCGAAAACCAAGCGGCGTAAGATCATGTTGTTGACAGGCGCAAGCCGTGGCATTGGCCACGCGACGGTGCAATATTTCAGCGCCAAAGGTTGGCGAGTGATCACTTGTTCTCGCTATCCGTTTCCGGATGAATGTCCGTGGGGTGGAGGGCAGGAAAACCATGTGCAGATTGATTTGGCTGACCCGCGCAAAACCATTGAGGCCATAGAAGTGATCCGCGACAAGCTGGATGGGCAGCTGGATGCACTGGTGAACAACGCAGGAATTTCACCAAAAGGGCCAAATGGTGAACGATTGAGCACGCTTGATACGGACTTGATGTCATGGGGGCAGGTGTTTCACGTCAATTTTTTTGCCTCGGTCGTTTTGGCGCGTGGGTTGAAGGAAGAATTGGCAGCGGCCAAAGGCTCGGTCGTGAATGTGACGTCGATAGCTGGTGCGCGGGTGCACCCATTTGCGGGCGCGGCCTATGCCACATCCAAGGCCGCGTTGGCCGCATTGACCCGCGAAATGGCGCATGATTTTGGGCCGCTGGGAGTGCGGGTGAACGCGATTGCACCGGGTGAAGTTGAAACCTCAATCTTGAGCGAGGGCACGGACGAAATTGTCAAAAATCTGCCGATGCGTCGGTTGGGGCAACCCAAAGAAGTGGCCTCGGCGATCTATTTCCTGTGCTCGGACGAATCGTCTTACATTTCAGGCACAGAAATCGAGGTGAACGGGGCACAGCATGTGTAGTACGATCTTCACATCTCAATAAGGCCAGTATCAGCATTCGCCCACATCTGGGGTGAATTCGGACTGCATAAAACGAAAATTGCACGTGTACCCGACCGCTCGTCGCTCCCTTGCGGGCGCTTCTCGCTTAGCAAAGAAAGCTCGAATGTTTCATGAGCGGCGGTTTAGACCAGATCTGCGATAGTACTGCGCAAAATGTCGATGCCATCGCCTTTTTCCGACGACGTCAGGATCAGCTCTGGGAAGGCGGCAGGATGTTTGGCCACGGCTTTGCGCACTTGGTCTAAAACGGCGACGCGGTCTTTGTCTTTGACTTTGTCCGCCTTGGTCAGCACCACCTGAAACGTCACCGCCGCACGGTCAAGCAACGCGAGGATTTCCTCGTCCACTTTTTTCACGCCATGACGCGCGTCGATCAACACGAAAGCGCGGCGCAGGGTTTGGCGCCCTGACAGGTATGATTTTAACAAACGCTGCCATTTTTCCACCACGGGAATCGGCGCATTGGCATAACCATAGCCTGGTAAATCGACCAGAAATGGGCCGTTTAAGGTGGTGAAGTAGTTGATCTCTTGGGTTCGGCCCGGGGTATTGGAGGCTCGTGCCAAGCCTTTGCGCCCTGTCAACGCATTGATCAGTGTCGATTTGCCAACATTTGAGCGGCCGGCAAAGCAAACCTCAAGGCGGTCCGCAGGTGGCAGCCCGTCCATTGCGACGACGCCCTTTAGAAACTCGGTGTTGCCCGCAAACAGTTTGCGGCCGCGTTCGCGAGTCTCGGCTTCGGGTTCTTCAGCAAGGGTGAATTGGATTTGCATCAAAGTACCTCGACCTCGTCGCCAATATTGATTTGGCCGGATTTGACCACAACGCCGTAAACCCCGAAATCTGTATGGTCCCAGTTTTCTTTCAACGCGCCCAATGTGTCTGCGTCGCGTTTGCCTGTGTCGGGGTTTGCGGTGGTCGCCATGCAGCGCACAATGCGTTCTTTGATGTCAAATTCGGCTTGGCCAATGCGCACCCGTTTACCAACCCAGTCAAATTCTTCCCATGGCTTCAACCCGTCAAACCACAGGTTCCCACGCCAGCGCAGTGGGGACAGATCGGCCCCGACTGCGGTGCTTACGGCCTGATTGCTGGTCAAGTTAATCAGGCTGATTGACGGAAAATCAGTGTCGGTCATGCCACGTTCAGCAGCCTGCACAAGCTGGGCAGAGCCCGTGCGACCTACCGGCATGATCGGGCGTACCCAGTCCAGAAAGATGTCTGAATCTGTGTTGGGATTGAAGGTGATTTCAGGCCGATCGGGATGTGTCAGGGTGATGGTGTTAGCTTGTTCATTCAGGGTGGCCTTAATCGCCATCAAGGACGGCGTTTTGGAGCCGCGCGAAAAGTTGCCACAGGGCACCCATTTTGATCCATCCACCTTGGACAGCTCATGCACTACAGCCCAGGCGCGGTCCCACGGCATGGTTTTGCCTGCGGTTAGTGCAACGGATTTCAGGGCCTCAACCCCATGTGATTTTATCGGGTGTCGCCATATATGGGTGAGCGGCCGCGTCACTTTTCGCTCTTGGACTTGCGTTTTAGGCCCGCCTTGATGTTGCCGAATACATCGGGTTTGGCCCCTTGTGAGCGCATGATCGAATATTGCTGAATAAAGGTGATGGTGTTGTTGGTGATCCAGTAAAGCACCAGACCGGATGCAAAATTACCCAGCATGAACATGAACACCCAAGGCATCCATGCAAAGATCATGGCTTGTGTTGGGTCAGTTGGTGTCGGGTTCAATTTTTGCTGAAGCCACATCGAGATGCCCAGCAAGATTGGCATCACACCCAAAGAAATAATCGCGATCATGGAACCAGCTTCGGGAGCGGCGAATGGCAACAGGCCGAACAGGTTCAGGATCGAGGATGGGTCAGGTGCTGAGAGATCGCGGATCCAGCCAATAAAGGGGGCGTGGCGCAATTCCAGCGTGACAAAGATCACTTTATAGAGCGAAAAGAAGATCGGAATTTGCATCAGGATTGGCAAACAGCCCGCGGCTGGGTTGACCTTTTCGGTTTTGTAGAGCGCCATCATCTCTTTTTGCATTTTTTGTTTGTCGTCGCCGCAGCGTTCTTTCAGAGCTTCCATCTCAGGCTGTAAGGTTTTCATCTTGGCCATGGAAACATAGGATTTGTAGGCAAGTGGCAGCAGGGCCGCCTTGATGATGATGGTCAGGGCAATGATCGAGAAACCCATGTTGCCAATATAGCCATTCAGCGTGTGCAGCAGCCAGAAAATCGGTTTGGTCAGGAAAAAGAACCAACCCCAGTCGATCGAGTCCAGAAACCCTGTGATGCCACCGGATTTGCCGTACTCTCTAATGGTTTCCCATTCTTTCGCACCTGCAAACAGGCGGCTTTTAACAGAGACGGTTGCGCCGGGTGCAATGTCTTGGGTCGGCATGCGCGCTTCGGTTTGGTAAATGTCGTTGCGGCGGTCATATTTGACGACTGAGGTGAAGTTGGCCTCCGGAACCAAAGTGGTCATCCAGTTTTTGTCGGTGAAGCCAACCCAGCCTTCAGATTCGATTGTGATCAAATCGGCGGCGGCACCTTCTGTTTGGACGACGTCCAAATCAGGCATGTCATCGTAGTCAATTTCTTGAAGCTCACCGTCGGACATCCGGACAACGCCTTCGTGCAGGATGAAGAAGCCCACAGTGTCTGGTTCGCCATGGCGCGCAATGATCCCGTAAGGTTGGGCGCGCTGTGCCGTTTGGGAAGTGTTTTCGACGGATTGAGTGACCGAAAACATATAATGCTCATCTACGGCGAAGGTACGTCGGAAAATCAAGCCTTTGCTGTTGTCCCAAACCAATGTGATTGGGGTTTCAACGGTCAGCGTTGCTCCCGATTCCAATTGCCATAATGTGTTTGCGCTCGGGACGTCTTCAGCGGCCAGTGATCCGGCGCGGGCCCAGCCGTAGAGAGCATAATAGGGCTGGTCTTGATTGATTGGGCTTAGCAGGGTCACGATGTCTGAGTCATCATCAAGCGTTTCGCGGTAACTTTTGAGTTTCAGGTCATCAAGGCGGCCGCCAAACAACGTGATCGAGCCCTCCATCTCAGCGGTATCAATCGTAACCCGCTCGGCAGTTGCCAACCCTTCGGCTTGGGTGGTGGCGGGAATTGCGGGTGCGGTTGTGGCATCTTGGGCAGCTACGGCCGGGGGTGTTGCTACGCCTGTGCTGCTTGTGGCTTGTGCCGATTCGGGCGGCAGAGTCAGGTCAACGGGTGGCGGAGGCGGTTGAAACCATACGGTCCATACCAGCATCACGATGCCGCTGAGCACTACTGCAAGAATTAGGTTCTTGTTTTGATCGTCCATTGTGGGACACCCTGTCACTGAAATTGGTCTCAGTGGTTCAACAGGGCAAGGGCGCAAAGGTCAAGCGGTTTTCCCGTTTTTACAGGGTTTTCTGGAAATAAACCTAGCCAGCTTTGCGACCAATCCGCGGAGGGGCGGTCAGTTTGCTGCGGTGCTTTTGCATCCATTCAGCCGCATCTTCAAAAGGCATCGGGCGAGCAAGACCGAAACCTTGAATGTGACCACAGCCTAGTTGAGCCAACATTGCGTGTTCCCCAACGGTTTCCACACCTTCGCCAAGGGTTTCCAGATTGAGCTGCTCGGCCATCGTCAGGATTGCGGTCACCATGCGCTGTTGTTCGGGGTCGGTGTCAACTTTCATGATGAAAGAACGATCAATTTTTATCCGGCCAACGGAAAACCTGCGGATATTGGCGATTGATGCGTGTCCCGTGCCAAAATCATCCAGATCAATCGCGCACCCCAACGACGCAAGGCCTGCGATATTGCGGGTAATAATGTCATCCCCTGTACCCGCAACAACAGTTTCCAACACTTCGACGGCCAAACGATCAGGGGATAGGTCGAAACGGTCTAGCTCCCAACGGATTTTTTCAACAAGTTTAGGGTTTTTTAGTTCGGCGCCAGAGAAATTAACGCCAATTTTGGGGACTACAAACCCCTTTTCTTGCCATTTGACGAGAGACGCAAGAGATTGAAACAAGATCACCTCACCCAGCCGCTCGAACAACCCGGCCTCTTCAATGGCGGGCAGGAAATCGCAGGGCGGGATCAGGCCACGCTCGGGATGATTCCAGCGGGCCAAGGCTTCGAATCCAGTGACTTCGCCTGTGTCAGTGGACACTTGTGGCTGAAACCATGGCAGAATTTGACCATTCTCCAGTGCAACGGTGACCTCTTCGAGTAAATCATGCTGTGCCTTGGCACGGCGCCGCATTTCAGGCGTATAGCTGCGGATCGCGTTGGGGCCGTTGTGGCGTGCATCCATAACAGCAAGTTCGGCAGCTTCTAACAGCGCCTCGCCAGTGTTCGATGGCGCACGAGCCCCAAGGCAAAAGCCAATCGAGCAAGAGACAATCACCGTTGTTGCGTCAACGCTGAGTGGCTCGGAAACCACAGATTGCAAACGTGCTGAAATTTGGATCATCGCCTCTAGATCGGCGCGTTTGTCAGGGGCCATTGCGATCGCGAAGGCGGTCCCGTTGATACGACAAACAACGTCCAGATCACGCAAAGCTGTGCGCATTCTGGCAACGATTTGGCGCAAAACCTCGTCACAGGCTTTGTGACCCAATCGTGATATCAAGCCGTTGTAATCATCCAGTTCAACCATCAATGCGGCCGTATACTTGTCAGTTTTTCTGCAAGATTCCAGGTAATTGTCGAGAGTTTTTTCAACGAATTCGCGTTGACCCAGCTCTGTCGCGTCATTGCTTGAATGGGCAAGGGGATTGCTGCCGTTTCCAACAACGGCAATGAGGGCCGGCAACATTAAGGCAAGGATCAATAAAGTGCTTTCGCCACCCAACCAATAGCCACCTAACGTGATGGCTGGTAAAAACGCCAAGGCTTGCGGGCCATTGATTATGGCACGCAAACTGCGGCGGGACAGGGCGGTAGAAGATCCAGCCATGAGCGGCATCCTTATACTGACGTATGGAGATCCATACAGGTTCAGCAGGACGCTACCGATATAGAGTCAGCGGATTGTTAATGCAGGTCTGGAATTTGTGTCGCATTTTCATCGAATGCTTCTGGGTTCCGCATTAATCCTGCGAAATCAAATAGTTTGGGGTCCAACAGATGCGAGGGTCGTGCATTCATTAAGGCGCGAAACATCACTTGGCGTCGGCCTGGCGCGTTCTTTTCCCAGCCATCGAGAATCGCTTTGACCTGTTGGCGTTGCAACCCGTCCTGAGAGCCACAGAGATCACATGGGATGATCGGATAATCCATTGCGGCGGCGAATTTTTCGCAATCTATCTCGGCCACATGGGCCAGCGGGCGATAGACGAACAGATCGCCTTCTTCGTTCAGCAATTTTGGTGGCATGGTGGCTAAGCGCCCACCATGGAACAGGTTCATGAAAAACGTTTCCAGAATGTCGTCGCGGTGGTGACCCAGCACAATGGCGCTGCATTTTTCCTCGCGGGCAATGCGATAAAGATTGCCCCGTCGCAAGCGTGAACACATGGCGCAAAAGGTGCGCCCCTGTGGGGTTTTGTCCATGACGATGGAATAGGTGTCCTCATATTCGATGCGGTGTGGAACTTGCATTTCCTTAAGGAACTTGGGCAGCACGGTGGCGGGGAAATTCGGCTGACCCTGATCTAGATTACAGGCAATCAGGTCCACGGGCAGCAAGCCGCGCCATTGCAGTTCATGCAGCACCGCCAGCAGGGTATAGCTGTCCTTGCCGCCCGACAGGCACACCAGCCATTTGGCACCGCGCTCGACCATACCGTATTGGTCAATCGCCTCGCGGGCCTGACGCACGATACGTTTGCGCAGTTTCTTGAACTCGGTGGTCGAGGGGGCACCAAAGAATAGGGGGTGGATGTCGTCCATGTTATGCGCCCTTTAAATGATACCCTGATCGTCGCTTACATAGATGCTGCATATGGTGTTGTAAATTGGCGGGTTGAAATGCGCCCCAACATAGTATTGGGCGGCGCAATGCTTGATGCATATCATAGCTGAAATGGCAGGTGTTTATTATAACTAATCCATAGATTTCCAATAATAAGGTGAAAGCTATGAATGAAATCAGCAGCTATACAATGCAATTAGAGGCAAAGGGCAAAACAGCCAGATTACGATTCGCAATATCTGTGGACGACAGCAAACAGGATTGGCGCTGCAACCCTGGTGATTTTCTGGGCGCGGCCAAGGGCATAGTTAAATGGAAAGGCCGCGCGATCGGCTTGTATTCGGGCGACCCGACCCCTTACGGTGTGCTGGAAATACCGTCTGATGGCTTGGATTCGGTTCCAGTTGGGGCTGGAACAAGTGCTTGGTTCGCGGGATTGGGCGAAGGAACATGGACCCTGATCAGTAAAAATACCTATGAGGGCAATTAGTCGGGTAGCCACATTGGCTGTGGTCTAGTGTTGACTGTTATCATGATCACAGTCCGTGCCTTTGACCGGATCATAGCCACAACCGCCCCACGGATTACAACGGCCAACCCGTTTGGCGGCCATCCAGGCGCCTTTGATCGCGCCATGTTTTTCCAGCGCCTCCATCGCGTAGGCCGAGCAGGTCGGCTGATAGCGGCAAGAATTGCCAACCCATGGCGAGAACAGCAACCGATAGGCGCGCACGGGTAGGGCAACGATATGGGCAAGCGGAGTCATTTTGCGGGTCCGTGGATAATGGTAAGTGCGTTTTTCAGATCATTGACCAAGTCTATATAGTTGCGATCAGCGGTTGCACCAGCGCGACCAATCAGCACGTAATCCCAACCAGCATGGCCCAATTCGGGCATCACTTCACGCACAATCGCCCGAAGGCGGCGTTTGGCGCGGTTGCGCTTCACGGCATTGCCGACCTTTTTGGAACAGGTATATCCGATGCGGATCAGATCGGGGTCCGTTTCATCGGGCTTGCGCTTGCGGGCCTGCAAGATCAGACCTTTGGTCGCTTTATGCATCGCCTTTGCGGCGCGCAGGAAATCGGCGCGTTTGGTCATTGTCATTAGACAAGCGGAAACCGCCGGTGGCTCGCGCGTGGTGTCTGGCATAGTGCCAACCACGGGTGCCTCCGGCGGTTTCATATCGTTAAACCTTGATGGCAGCGCTTAGGCGCTGAGTTTGGCGCGGCCTTTGGCACGACGTGCGTTCAGGATGTTGCGGCCAGCTTTGGTTGCCATGCGTGCGCGAAAGCCGTGGCGGCGTTTGCGAACAAGGTTAGATGGTTGAAATGTGCGTTTCATCGCCCGTCTCCGTCATATTGAATGTCTAAGTAGACCTGCACCCGCTAAGGATTCGTAGGCCGTTGGTATTCGAAGACCGTGATTTAGGCGGTTGCGCGGTGTAAGTCAATTCAGCAATCACACCAAAAGTGCAACAATTTACGCTTTTGACGTTATCATATGTTTCAATGCGGCGCAAAACCCCTGTGTAGAGTGAAACATCGTATCACTGGCGATCAAGGCAGCGTGATCGGGCTACTTATTTGTTAAATATTTCCGCATGGTGTGGTCAACGGAGCATAGGAAATCCAAAAGGCGTAGTGGGCGACATGTCAGAGACAGAAAAAAGCGGGATCATGCGGTACTTGCCGCTGATTACAATTCTTGTGATCGCCGTGATTGGCGCGTTTACCCTGCGTGATTACCTGTCTTTCGAGGCGTTGCGCGAAAATCGCGAGGCGCTGATTGCGTTTCGCGATGGCAATTACCTGCTGACGATGCTGGTGTTTATCGCGGCCTATGCGTTGATTGTAACCTTTTCGTTGCCCGGCGCTGCGATTGCTTCGATCACTGGCGGCTTCTTGTTCGCGACGTTCCCGGGTGCCCTGTTCAATATCATTGCGGCCACTATTGGAGCGTCACTGATATTCCTTGCGGCCCGTTGGGGCTTGGGCGAAAAACTGGCGGCCAAAATGGAAGCCTCAGAGGGGGCCGTGAAAAAGATCAAGGACGGGATAGACGAGAATCAATGGTCGATGCTGTTTTTGATCCGCTTGGTACCTGCGGTGCCGTTCTTTGTGGCCAATCTGGTGCCGGCAATGGTCGGGGTGCCGCTGCATCGCTTCGTGATATCGACCTTTTTGGGGATCATTCCGGGGGCCGTGGTTTTCACCTCAATCGGCGCCGGGTTGGGCGACGTGTTTGCCCGTGGTGAAACGCCGGACCTTGGTGTCATATTCGAGCCCAATATCCTGCTCCCCATTCTTGGCCTTTGTGCGCTGGCAGCATTGCCAATGCTGTTGAAATCGTTTCGTAAATAGGGACTGACCGTATGGAAAATATCAAGGTAGATATCTGCATTATCGGGGCTGGGTCGGGTGGATTGTCGATCGCCGCTGGCGCCGTGCAAATGGGTGCGTCCGTTGTGCTGCTTGAGGGTCACAAAATGGGCGGTGATTGCCTGAACTATGGCTGTGTGCCTTCCAAGGCACTGTTGGCGGCGGGTAAGACGGGGATGACGTTTGGCAAGGCCAAGGATCATGTCCAGACCGCCATCGACACCATTGCCCCGCATGACAGTGTCGAGCGGTTTGAGGGGCTGGGCGTTCAGGTTATCACCGAATTTGGCAGCTTTTTATCGCCGACCCAAGTGCAGGCAGGGAACACCATCATCACTGCACGTCGCTTTGTAATCGCGACAGGGTCATCGCCCTTCGTGCCGCCCGTTCCGGGGCTGGACAAGGTGCCTTACGACACGAATGAAACGATATTCACCAACCGGACCAAGCCCAAACATCTGTTGGTGGTTGGTGGTGGTCCCATTGGTATGGAAATGGCACAGGCGCATCGGCGGCTGGGTTGCGAGGTGACGGTGATCGAGGGCATGAAGGCGCTGGGCAAAGATGATCCTGAAATGGCCGCGATTGTGCTGGAAAACTTGCGCAGCGAGGGAATCGAGATCGCCGAGGACGCGATGGCCGCCGAGGTGCGCGGCAAAAAAGTTGCGATCGAGATCGAGACTAAAGACGGGCGCGTCTTTAAGGGCTCGCATTTGTTGATGGCGGTCGGGCGCAAAGCCAATATTGAGCGCCTCAATCTGGATGCCGCTGGCGTTGAACACCACCGTGGTGGTGTCAAAGTCGGCGCGAACCTGCGCAGCACCAACAGACGCGTTTATGCGGTGGGGGATGTGGCGGGCGGGCTGCAATTTACCCATGTGGCGGGCTATCATGCCGGTGTGGTGATCAAATCCATGTTGTTTGGGCTGCCGTCCAAGGCCAAAACCGCCCATATCCCATGGGCGACCTACACAGACCCCGAATTGGCCCAAGTCGGCCTGACCGAAGCGCAGGCGCGTGAAAAACACGGCGGCAAGCTCGAGGTGGTGCGGTTTGATTTCGCGGGCAGTGACCGCTTAATCGCCGAGGGCAAAGCAAAAGGGTTGATCAAGGTGATGATTGTCAAAGGCCGACCCGTTGGTGCGTCAATTGCGGGCCCATCGGCGGGCGAACTGATCGGGTTTTGGGCGATGGCGTTGGCCAACAATATGAAAATGGGCGCGATAGCTGCGACCGTTTTGCCGTATCCCACAGTCGGTGAGGTTAACAAACGTGCGGCGGGTGCATATTTCACCCCACGTCTGTTTGAAAGTGCTACTGTCAAACGTGTGGTTGGTTTGGTCCAACGTTTTTTACCGTAACCCCGTAGTGAAAGGGTTGAAATGTTTCTAAATTCGCTCTCGGGCCGGTTCCTAATTCTGACGACGGTTTTCGTGATGTTGGCCGAGGTTTTGATCTTTGTGCCCTCTGTCGCGCGGTTCCGTGAGGATTACTTGCTGTTGCGGTTGGAGAAAGCGCAGATCGCGTCACTGGCGCTGTTGGCGGATGATATGATCAGTGACGACCTTGAGAGTGAACTGCTCGAAAACGCTGGTGTCTATAACGTGGTTTTGCGCCGTGATGACATGCGCCAATTGATGCTGTCCTCACCGTTGCCATCGGAAATTTCCGACACCTTTGATTTGCGGTACGGGCAACCAAGCGAATTGATCGGTGATGCGTTGAACCGGCTATGGGACACCGAAGAACGGGTCATCCGCGTGATTGGCGAACCCGTGCGCGAGGCAGGCCTGTTGATCGAGGTTACCATGAATACGATGACATTGCGCAACGCTATGATCGACTACGGGTTGAATATTTTGAAATTGTCGGCGGTGATTTCAGTGATCACGGCGCTGATGTTGTTCTTGGCTGTGCGCGGGTTTTTGTTGCGGCCGATCCACCGCGTGGTGCGCCACATCAAATCCTATGCGAATGCGCCCGAGGACACCCGGCGGATTATTGAGCCAACTGCGGGTGTGCTGGAGTTGCGTGAGGCCGAAGAGGCGTTGCAGACTATGCAAACACAGCTGACAGGGTCGCTTAAGCAAAAGGAACATCTGGCCCAGATGGGCGGGGCTGTGGCCAAGATCAGCCATGATCTGCGCAACATCCTGACCACCACGCAACTGCTGGTCGACCGTATGGAAACCAGTGTCGATCCGATGGTGCAGCGCGCTGCCCCCAAATTGGTGAACTCGATTTCGCGGGCGGTCAACCTGTGCGAAAGCACTTTGGCCTTTGGCAAGGCCGAAGAGGCCGCACCTGTAATGAGCCGCGTGGCACTGGCCGGAATTGTTGAGGATGTGTTTGCGGGCGAACGGTTGGTTGCGGGGGAGGGCGCTGTAGGATTCAGTCAAGACATCCCCGACGCTATGCAACTGCGCGCCGACCCAGAACAGCTCTACCGTGTGATCTCGAACATCGTACGCAATGGCCGCCAAGCCATCATCGCCACGGGCAAAGAGGGTGAAATCACCGTCCATGGCCGTGAAGATGAAAACAATTGGTGGATATCCATCGCCGACACTGGCCCAGGCTTGCCCGCCAAAGCCCTCGAACATTTGTTCACACCGTTTCAAGGCGGGGTGCGAAAAGGGGGCTCTGGACTGGGATTGTCGATTGCCGCCGAATTGGTGCGCGGACATGGCGGCGTGTTGGAATTGCGTAAAACTGACGAGTCGGGCACCGTGTTTGAAATCTGTCTGCCCAAAGGCAAAGTCGATATTGAGAACCCTGCGCCAAAGTGATTTGCCGCTTCTTAGTGGGCCGAAACACTGATTTTGGCATAAACTTTGACAGGAAGCTGACTTCAACGAAAATACTGCTGTATTAGCCCTTGCAAAGGGGCGCATTGCGGTCTAAATCGACGACTGGTTAGCACCCGTAGCTCAGCTGGATAGAGTACCTGACTACGAATCAGGGGGTCGCACGTTCGAATCGTGCCGGGTGCACCACTGGCCTTTTCTTTGAAAGGCCTACCAGCTCAAAATTGTAGTGGCAGGCGGCAGGTGTTTTGCAAAAACACCTAGAGCATCCGAAGTTTGAAGTTTGTCTGCCCGAGTGCACCATTTCACACTTGCCGAACGTCAGATATGTTTGACCTTTACGTCACGACACTGACCCAAATTCTGAAAATCGGTAAAGCTGCCTCTCGCGCGGATTGCAGCGCTGAGCCCATATTTACCAATGCTGCAGCCCGTATAAAGGGCGGCTTCCGGAAAATTTTCGGGCGTTCACCAATAGTCTTCAATGCCAATCATTCGTCCGGTTTTGAACTTTACTTAGCCAAAAGAAATGCAAGTTGCGCGGCAGATGTGACGCCATCAATAAGTCGTACTGGTTCCTCTTCACGAAAATATGCTGGTATATGGACCATACCAGCGCACCCAAGAACCACGACATCAACCTTGTCTTCGGCGACAGCACGTTTGATTTCCCCCACCACGGTCGGAGCGGTTCCGGCGGGGTCTGTTTCCAGGTCTAAAACCGGGACACCACACGCGCGGACGCGGGCCAGTTTGGATGTAAATCCATAGGCGTGGATGTTGTTTTCCAAAATGGGCACAGAAACGGCCAAAGTGGTCACAACTGAAAAACGCCCACCTGCCAGAACCGCCATGTGGTAGGCCGCTTGGCCGATGCCAATGACAGGACAGGCGGCTATTTCGCGGGCTGCGTCTAGCCCCGTGTCATCAAAGCAGCCGATGATAATCGCCTGCGCGCCTGCATCAGATGCTTTGCAAACGAGCGCCAACAAGGGTGGGATGCAGGCTGCGCCGTCCGCAGGTCCCTGGATCGCGGCGGGCCCATCAAGGGATGTCCAGCCTTCCAGCACGACGCCCGCTTTGGATGCGGTTTCCACCATTTCTTGGGTCATAGTTTCAGTGCTGTTGGGGTTGATCAGGACGATCATCAGACGGCTTTTCCTGCA
>Ga0209633_10001102_pt1 | contig 29117 bp, 30 predicted proteins | sample Cruoilmetagenom1_FD_187290 | JGI IMG/M metagenome (GOLD analysis project Ga0209633, IMG submission 187290) | Oil polluted marine microbial communities from Coal Oil Point, Santa Barbara, California, USA - Sample 1 (SPAdes) (version 2) | ecosystem: Environmental > Aquatic > Marine > Oil seeps ... | reverse complement strand
AACGTGACACACGGGACCGAATTGGCCATATTACTGCTCCTACGTTGGTGCTTGTAGGTAAAGAAGATATTCTCTGCCCAGTCAAGCTCTCTGAGGAGTTGGTGGCGGGCATTCCAAATGCCGAGCTGGTCGTCCTGGAGGGAGGAGGACACGGGTCATGTGGAGAAATTCCGGACAGGTTCAATCGGGTGGTACTGGATTTTTTGGCCGAGGTGGAAAAAGGCGAGAAAAGAAAACACCACCAAGACTAAAGCTTATAAAAGAGGCCTCACCTTGTTGAGATGCGGGGAAATGTTTGATTTCTCTTGTACCCGCTTTGGAGAAAGCAGCATATCGTGCCCCCGACATTCTACTATGGTGAAAAAGCCAGTACTTTCCATAATTTCGGTTGCTCTGGACATTTTCATATGTCCAGGGTCTGCGAAGAGAATGCCATCCTGTTTAAGTATTCGGTGAATTTCCTGAAATAAAGCGCGGCAGTCCTTAATTATATGAAGCGTGTCCAAGAGTAGAACTAGATCGATGCTAGAGTCTTGGATCCCGGTGTTATAGGTCTCGGGTAGAATTGTTTCTACATTTCTTAGATTGGCTTTAGCTGCTAGCTCTCTTACATACTTGATAGCAGATGGGCATATATCTACTGCGAAGACTTTACCTTTGGGTTCAACCGACTTCGCTATTGGTATAGTATATCGTCCAGGACCGCATCCATAGTCTACTACTCTCATCCCTTCTGTCAGGGGAATTTTGTTTATTTTCCGTTGGGGGTTCCAGATAATATCCATAAGCTTATAGGATCTCAACATCCACTTAAAGTGCTTATCTGACATCTGCTTGAAGTCCTCTTCTTCCGCCTTGAATTTGAATTTCCTCCCACTCATCATTTTTACCCTCTCTTTTCCATCCAGTAATTTCGTCCGGCGTTTAAAGACTCCGATTTCTTGAAGATCTCTTCATACTACATACACCTTCTCTACCCTACATTTTAATTGACTGCTCATTTTTCAGCCCTTTGTCCTTTTTTGAATATAGTTGTCCCGCCTGGCATCTGGGGGTTTTCTCCCAACGCTTCAGCTAACTGCCTCACTCCCTCGGCCAACGACATCTTAGGGGCATACCCAAGGGATTTGATTTTCGAAATGTCTGCTACCAGGCGATAGGTATCTTCTGTGATGTTAGAGATCTCATCGACGATGGCTGTCCGGCCAGTGACAGAGGCAATGACGTCTGTCAGTCCCCGCATGGACACCTCTTCACCAGACCCCAAGTTAAAAATTTCACCTGCATCAGCTTTATCCGCAACCAGGAGTAAGCCCTGTATGACATCACTAACGTGAACAAAATCTCTTGTTTTTTGGTCCATATCACCAACAATTTGGATTGGTCTCTGGTTTAGATGCCAACGAAGATATCGGGAAACTTCAACCAACGCTAGTTCTGGATTTTCGCCAGAACCGTAGACGCAAAATGGCCTGGCTACAATGACCGGTGAACCATAGGTGCCAAAGAATGCTAAGCAACACAATTCCCCTGCCAGTTTGGATGCTCCATAGGGCACAAACGGTCTTGTGGGGTGTTGCTCATCTATGGGGAATTGCTGAGGTCTGCCGTAAACTGATGCTGAGGAAACGTAGACGAATCTTTTTGCTCCCATGGAAAGCGTAGCTTCTAAAGTGTTGTAGGTTCCCATAGCATTCGTTTCGAAATCGAAGCGGGGGTCGTTGACGGAGATGGTGCCACTGGCATTGGCAGCTAAATGAAAAACCAAATCTGCACCTCTGGCCATTTCGATAATCTGTCTATGGTTCCGCACATCGGCTCGTGTTAGCGTTGCACCCGGTGGAATCGCTCCGTTCAAAACGGTGGAGCGGTTATCCATTATTACCACTCTCTTATCCAGGGATAAAAGAGCATTGGCAAGGTGTCTGCCTATGAAACCTAATCCTCCGGTCACCAGTATCTTGGTGTATTGATCGAGCATGGCAGTTTTCTCACCTCCCACGAAATAGTTAATTTGCGTGCGATTTCGGATAACATTCCACATGTATCTACTAAGGTCCTGCGGAGCAAGATTTGGACAAAGGTATGAAGTACCACAGCCAGATACACCCTGTTATTACGCTGTTGTCATCATATCATAATTTAAGTTTCTGTGTTCGGAAACCTGTTGGTTTTTGAGTTTGAAAGTCCCCTGGTTTTTAAACATTCAATTTCTATGGGAAAGATTTCTATCCAAGAATAGTCATCTGCACCGTGGCCAATTCTTTTAGGTAGACGAGTTACTGTATCATTTTTGTCGGTGAACCTTGAAAAGTCTTACGTCACAGCGAGCCCTCCGCCTTGTGCCAGCTCAGGATAAACTCTTGCTCCGCAATCTCATTATTATTTTCCCTCTCCCTCTGGGAGCGGGTCAGGGTGAGGGAGATTCCCTCCCTGCCGAGATTGCCTCGGGGCTTCGCCCCTTCGCAATGACATGATGGGGGGTGTCTATCTACCGACCAAATTGTTACAGACTTGGTAGACGATGTTCCAGTTACCACATAGAAGCGAATTAGTGCAGGATACTTCTATAAGTAGTCGTGGGGGGGAGGCAAGGAAGGTACCTATACGGGGTCTCTTTATGCGAACGCGGAGGCTTCGCCTTCAGAATGAACTAACCGATGGAGATTCATCGCCTCATCTACTTTTTGGCGACAATTATCAGGAGGGGCGAGCATTGATCTTCATCTATCCATTCATGGTCTTTGTCCGTGGCAATGGGTTCTTGGGTCGCATAGATTTTGAAATTTGCCTCCGCGAGCATATCAGCGTAATCCTCCTGTGACCAGAAATAATCTATAACCCTTAAAGGTTTTTTTGATTTCAAGGTTATACCTATCTCCTGCCCAGAAGTTAAATTGTTTACATTATCTACTTTTAAAGAAATAAATTCTTTGCCTGTACATTTTTCAACATTTACATTGAGGATCACCAACAAACCATCCCTTCTCAAAACCCTATTTACCTCTTTCAAAACTTTAACAATTTCAGCCTCGGATGGTAAAGTGCAAAGGACAAAATTACAAACAGCGTAATCGAGAGAAAATGACTCTATAAAATCTAGCTCTCCACTTTTTACTGTAAAGTACTGAACATCTTTTGAATCATGATTTTTTGCTAAATCGATCATTCTCTCAGCAACATCAACACCAATAACCTTTGCACCTCTGCCTCTAAGGAACCTGCTGAACTTTCCGGTACCACAACCATAATCTAATATTCTCTTGTTACTCAGAGGTACCAAATATTTAATGACATTACGATATCCAAGGACCCAACTGGTTACATCTTTTTCCTTATAAACATCAAAGCTATCAGCCATTAAGTTATAATCCACATTTATGCCCCTTTGGCCGCGTCCCATAGTTGGCAGCAATCCTCCTGGTCACATCCTATCCCATTGTTATCATAGTGGTCAATCCCTTTATATGGATGATGTTCCTGACTAGTGTATAAAAAGGGAAGTATGCCTTGGCTATCTTGCTGACTATTCCCCTATCGGGGATAGCAGCACAAAAATCACCATGGTATGTCCTCAATAATTCTGAGTGTCAGGAGGCGCTAACTCAGGTTTCTACCCTCGGTGACCTTCATAGCGGAGTTATGAAGGGGCATCTCTTGCGGTAAGTTAAAAAGTACGGTGACTTTGATTTGGACACCTTTGTTACCGTGACTTTCTTCAATGCTGGCGATAAGGTAAGGCTGAATGAAGGGATGGATTGTGCTGATACACAGGAATTTATCGATGAGTTTGATTCCCATGAGGAGATGATTACAAGGCAGAATAATATGCAGACCTGCCAGATAACTCTAACCTAAGGTGTCTAAACACAGGCGGGGGTTCACTGCCCTCCGAGATGAGCTTAAGGCAAAGAGTTTGGAAAGAATGCGGTAATAGCCTAAAATGTTATCTGTAAGGAGAATAGTCGCTTATGACTAAAAAGGAGAAAATGGCGAAATATTCAAAACCGCTTTTGGCCTTAGCTATTGCTGTACTCTTACTTTGTAGTGTGGCAACACCTCCTGTTCGTTCCGGTACTACCACTGTACCTGAGCTTATTCCCAGAGAGGTGCTTTTTGGAAATCCGGTCAAAACCAGTCCTCAAATCTCGCCGAACGGAAAGCTTATGGCCTATCTTGCCCCGGTGAACAATGTATTGAATGTCTGGGTAAAGACCGTTGGCCGGGAAGATGACAGAGCAGTCACCAAAGATAAGGATAGAGGAATAAGGATATACTTCTGGGCAGAAGATGGCAAACACATAATGTACCTCCAGGATGCTGGTGGCAACGAGAACTGGCGTTTGTATGCCGTAAACCTCAAGACAGGTAAAATTAAGGATTTAACCCCCTTTGATGATGTGCAGGTTAGGATAGTTGGCTACGACAAACATTTTCCCCATGAGTTACTCATTGCCATGAATAAGGAAGACCCCCGGTTCCATGATGTCTATCATCTCGACCTGACCTCAGGTGAACTTAAGCTTATGGCTAAAAATCCCGGCGATGTGATCAGTTGGGTGGTTGATGCTGATTTTAAGGTGCGGGGGGCGATGATAGCAAGAGCAGATGGTGGGTTCGACCTGATGATCAGGGGAAATGAAGATGTTGATTGGCAAAAGATGGCAAGCTGGAGTCTGGAAGACAGTTTAAACAGTGGCCCGATTAGTTTTTCCAAAGATGGCGAATATATCTATCTTCTGGATTCGCGTGATGTTAACGCTGCCCGCCTGGTCAAGATGGAAGTCACCACCGGCAATATCAAAGTGATGGTAGAGGACCCGCAGTACGATGTAAGCGGCCTGGTGATCCATCCCGACACCTATGAGATTCAGGCAGTTTCTTTCACTAAAGACCGCACTGAATGGAAGGTGTTAGATGAATCAATAACAGATGATTTTGCTGTTATCGGCAAACTTGACTATGGTGACTTCTTTGTTTACGACCGAGACAATGCCGATGATACCTGGCTTGTGGCTTTCACCAAGGATAACGGACCAGTATCTTTCTATACCCTTGACCGGGGGAGCAAAAAGGGAACTTTCCTGTTTGACCATCAGCCTGAATTGAACAACTATACTTTAGCCCCTATAGAACCCATTTCCTTTACCTCCCGGGATGGATTGACTATCCACGGTTATATCACCTTTCCCGAAGGAAAGGGCAGGAGAAATCTGCCCATGGTGTTGAATGTACACGGTGGTCCCTGGGCGCGTGATATCTGGGGATATAATCCTGAGGCACAATGGCTGGCTAATCGTGGATATGTCTGCCTTCAGGTCAATTTCAGAGGTTCTGCGGGTTACGGTAAGGAGTTCTTGAATGCGGGAGACAAAGAATGGGGCGGGAAGATGCATGATGATCTGGTGGATGCGGTCAACTGGGCTATCGAACAGGGCATTGCCGACCCAGAAAAAGTCGCTATCTACGGCTGGTCCTATGGCGGGTATGCCGCCTTAGCGGGGGCTACTTCCACTCCTGACCTTTTTTGCTGTGCAGTGGATGCCTGTGGAATTAGCAACCTCGTAACCTGGATTGAAACCGTCCCTCCCTATTGGTCAACCTTGCTGGCAACCCTTCACCAAAGGGTGGGCAACCCGGAAACGGAGAGAGAATTTCTAAAGTCGCGCTCGCCTTTATTCAAAGTCGACCAGATAAAGATTCCCCTATTGATAGCTCAGGGGGCCAATGATCCCCGGGTAAAGCAAGCGGAGGCAGAGCAGATCGTGCAGGCTATGAAGGAAAAAGGCATCGAATATGAGTACATGCTTTTCCCTGATGAAGGTCATGGATTTGCTCATCCCGAGAATCGGCTGAAGTTTTATGCCGCCGCGGAAAAATTCCTGGCCCAGCATCTGGGAGGATGCTTCGAGGGAACTACCCTGTAACAACTCACCCTAAAATCCGATTCTTTTGCCTTCAGCATTGGTAACTCGTATAATCTCCCTGACACTGCCATCACCGTAACCCCTGTGTAAGCAGTATAAGGTGGATGAGCTACTGATATTAACCCTGGCCTTCGCTTTTGACCTGGTGTTGGGGGAGCCTCCTCGTAAACTTCATCCTGTAGTGTGGATGGGGAAACTTGCCTCCCTCGTAGGCCATATCTTCCCTCGATCGCATCCCAGGCTCGCCATGGTCTATGGTGGATTTATGGTGTTCATTTTGGCGTCGGCATTTTCTGTACCCTTCATCTTTCTGTCTCACCTTCCCCAACCGGCCTACATTGTGTTAGGAATTTTCTTTCTCAAGTCAACCTTCTCGCTGAAGGTACTTCGCACCGGCGCCCTTAAGGTGAAAGACTGTCTTTACCAGGATAATCTGGACGAAGCCAGGAAGAAGACTCAAGACCTGGTCTCCCGCCCTACTTCCGACCTGGATAGACCTCATCTTATCTCTGCCACCATAGAGTCGACATCGGAGAACATCAATGATAGCTTTGTGGCTCCTCTATTCTACTTCCTTATGGGTGGGATCCCCCTATCCATGGCCTATCGGGTGGTGAACACCCTGGATGCCATGTTTGGCTACCGTGGAGAGTATGAATATCTGGGCAAAGTGGCAGCCAGGCTGGATGATGTCTTAAACTTCATCCCCGCCAGAATATCGGCTCTTCTCCTTGTCTTATCCGCCTTTATAGGGAGGAAGGATGCCTCAAGGGCATGTAAAACTATGCTGCGAGAACATGGTAAAACCCAGAGCCCTAACAGTGGCTGGACGATGAGCGCGGCTGCGGGAGCGCTGAGAGTGAGGTTGGAAAAAGAGGGATACTATACATTGGGGGATGGATGTTTGCCCCTTGGGGAAGAAAGGATAGACGAGGCAGTAGCCATGGTGCTTATATTATCCTGGATGTGGTTTTTACTGATCTGGGGAGTGAAACTTGCTCTTGTCTCCTAGACCTCACATACGGCACATTCACCCCTCCCCACACGGCGGGGTAGACCTTTCTGAGCTTTGTGCCCTGGGCATCTCCCCCCAAAATATCCTGGACTTTTCGACGAACATTAACCCCTACGGACCACCCCTCAGTATAAGGAAGGCAATAGAAAATCTGGATATTTCTGCCTATCCTGATACAAGGTCGGCTGAGTTTCGTCGTTTCGTAGCCTCACAGTGGGGGGTGAGTGAAGAAAGTGTTCTGGCCGGAAATGGATCCGTTGAACTTATAAGAGTCACGGCTCTAACCTACTTTGGCCCGGAGGACAAGGTTCTGGTTCCTAAGCCAACCTTTGGGGAGTATGAAGTTTCCTGCCTTATCGCCGGTGCCCGGGTGGTGGAGCAAAAGCTTGAGGAAGAAAAAGGTTTCAGACTGGACGTGGAGGAGACTATAAGTCTTGCCCGCCATCACCAGGTTAGGGGGCTTTTCCTGTGTAATCCTAATAATCCCACCGGCCAGCTCCTCCCTTCGTCGGATATAGAAAAGGTGGTGAAATTACTCCCTGATATCCTTATTATTTTAGACCAGGCTTATAGCTCCTTCACCTCCGACCTAAATCGACACCCGGACCTGGTACAGGGAGGAAATGTCATCCTCCTTTGCTCCTTGACTAAGGACTTTGCCCTGGGGGGACTTCGCCTGGGATATGTCATATCCCATCCTGAGGTTATACACCACTTAGACAAGGTTTTACCTCCCTGGAATGTGAACGTGATTGCCCAGAGAGCGGGCATAGCTGCCCTTCAGGAGGAGGAATATGTCAACCAATGTTCTGCCAGGCTCAAGGAGGCCAAAGAATATCTGCTCTCCGAGCTAACAAGGTTAGGCCTTTCTCCCCTCCCTTCGGAGACAAATTATTTTCTTCTTGATGTAGGGAGAGCCCGCGAGTTTCGCCGAAAGCTGCTATCGAGGAAAATACTGGTGCGGGATTGTACCTCCTTTGGACTTCCGCAGTATATCCGCATCGGAGTGCGCGCCCTTCCTGAATGCCAGAGGCTAATTTCAGCCGTGGAAGAAGTTTTAACTGAATAAAAACCCTAATGTTAACACAATGTTAACAAGCTGTTAACAAGCTGTTAACAATTGGAGAGTATAATACAAAATAAAACAGGATAAGTGAGGAGCAGATGTGAAAGTTAAGAGGTTGCTGATAACTTTAATCATTCTGGGTTCGCTCCTGGTTGCTCCAACTGACAGCACCATGGCCGCTGGGGATGAGCTCTCAGGAACGATCAAGGAGGATGGCTCTACCAGCGTTCTTCCTCTGGCGGAGGCCTTTGCTCTCCGTTTCATGAAGCTTCACCCCCGGGTGAGGGTTATCTATGGTGGTGGTGGCTCGGGCACCGGGGCTAAGGATTGTGCTAAAGGTCAGGTGGATATTGGAGCTACCTCCCGGGAGCTTAAGATAAGCGAAGCCGACCTCATCTCCTACCCCATCGCCCGGGACGGTGTGGCCATCATCGTCCATAAGGATAATCCGGTGGACGAGCTCAGTTTGGGAGAAGTAGCCAGGGTATACGCTGGCGAGATTACCAACTGGGAGGAAGTAGGTGGTAAATCGGGAAAGATAAGACTATACTCGCGCGAAGAGGGTTCAGGAACCAGAGATGTGTTTGAATCAAAGGTGATGAAGGAGAAAGACATAAGTGGTCGCGCCTACTTTAAGAAGTCTAATGGAGAGATACAAACTGCGGTTGCACGCGACCCCGGGAGTATAGGATACGTCTCTTTAGGCTACATTGAAGGAACGAAGGCTCTATCCATAGAGGGTGTGAAATGCACGGTAGAAAGCTGCAAGAAGGGCGACTATCCCCTGGTAAGGCGGCTGTACTTTCATACTAAGGGCACACCAGATGAGCCCGTGAAGGCATTCATTGATTTCTGTCGCAGCGAAGAAGGACAGAAAATTGTGGAGCAACTAGATTATATCCCCCTTACCTTGTAAGGTGTAAGGGTAGGTAACGCTTTATCCTTGACCTATAATTAAAGCCGGATGATGCCACGCTACCTCGTGGATAAGATCTCCCGCAAAGCAGTGCTCCTGTGTGCTTTAGCTTCCTTTTTCATTCTGGTCCTCATCGTGGTGTTTATCTTCAGGGATGGAATGGCGGGGTTTATAGAAAATGGGATAGGCGCGTTCCTGTTTGGGACAGATTGGAGCCTGAAACGGGGTGAATACGGAGTTGGAGTGATGATCCTGGGGTCCATATCGGTGACCCTGGGAACAATCATCATTGCTGCCCCCTTAAGCATTACCTGCGCCATCTTTCTGGCTGAGACAGCCCCCCCTGAAGTGCGCGAAGTGGTGAGGCCGGCCATAGACCTCCTGGTGGGCATACCTTCGGTGGTGTATGGGTTGATGGGCATGGTGTGGCTTGTCCCCCTTATCCGTGACCATTTTGGGGGAGGGGGTTATAGCCTTCTGGCGGCCATAGTTGTCCTGACGATAATGGTTCTTCCCACCATTATCTCCTTGAGTGAGGATAGCTTAAGAAGTGTCCCCCGGCATTATAAGGAGAGTGCCCTGGCTTTAGGGGCTACGGACTGGCAGGCAATCTGGCGTGTCCTTCTTCCGGCCGCTCGCCCGGGGATAGTAAGTGCCATTATCCTGGGCATGGGTAGAGTGATAGGGGAATCCATGGCCTGCTATATGGTCATCGGCAATGCCTTTGCCTTCCCTTCCTCCGTATTGGATCCCAGTCGTACCCTTACCAGTAACATTGTAGGGCAGGTGGAGGAGGCGGCCTACGGTAGCTCCCACATGCATGCTCTGTTTGCCTGCGGAATTGTGCTTCTGGTGTTCATATTCATCTTTAACAGCGTAAGCTTTACTATGAGAAGGAGAGAAGGGTGAACATTTCCCCCAGGGTGACTCAAAGGATAGCCTTCGGGGTAATGTGGGGGGCAGTAGCGATTGTCCTCCTCCTCCTCCTGTTCATTATCGGCTATATTTTGTGGCGTGGTTTTTCCAGCCTCTCCTTCGACTTTGTGTTTGGCCCTACCACTGAAGGTGGGCTTCGTGCCCCTCTGGTAGGCACCGTATACATTGTGGCTCTCACCTTGCTCATCGTAGTTCCTCTGGGAGTAGGGACGGCAGTTTGGCTATCGGAGTATGCCCCTATCAAGGGGAGGTTTGCCCCCTTTATCCGCTATACTCTGGATGGGCTGGCGGGTATTCCCTCCATCATCTTCGGTCTGTTCGGCGCCGCCTTTTTTGTGTATATGATGATCGGAGAACAATGTATTTTAGCTGGTGCCCTCACTCTAGCTTGCCTTAGTCTTCCCTTCATGGTAGGTGCTGCCGAAGAGGCTATAAGGTCAGTGCCCAAGTCTCAGAAAGAAGCCGCTTTAGCCCTGGGGGCTACCAGATGGCAGGTAACCTGGCGAGTAGTCCTGCCCGCCGCCCTTCCGGGAATAATAACCGGGGCTATCCTGTGCACCGGGACGGCCATTGCTGAGACCGCTCCCCTTCTGGCCACATCGGGGTTCAGTGCCTTCACTCCTCATTCCCCCCTTGATGGCTGCCGCACCCTGGCCCTTCACCTTTTCTACCTGGCCACGGAGGCACCGTGCACAGGAGGGGTAACTCACGAGGATCTGGTGGATAAGGCCATGGGGGTGGGGGTGATCTTAATCCTGGTGATTGTAATCCTTAACCTTCTCATGCGCTTTCTATCCGGGCGCTATATTGCTAGAATGAGAGGGGGCAAGTAGTCATGGATCCCAAGATGCAAAGCCAAAACTTAAGCTTCTTCTACGGCAAAAAGCAAGCATTAAACAAGGTTAGCCTGGACATCAAGGAGCATCAAATTACTGCCCTGATGGGGCCTTCAGGGTGTGGTAAGTCTACCTTTCTTCGCACCCTTAATCGCATGAATGATACCATCCCCGACATCAGGTTGGAAGGAAGAGCGTTTTTGGATGGTAGCGATATCTACGCCCCCAGGGTGGATGTGGTAAAGCTACGTCAAAGGGTAGGAATGGTATTTCAACAGCCTAACCCCCTGCCCAAGAGCATCTTTGAGAATGTCGCCTTTGGCCCTCGGGCTTTGGGCATAAACCATAAAGTGAAGCTTTCAGAGATAGTGGAAGAATCCCTCCGGTCCGCTGCTCTATGGGATGAAGTCAAAGATGAACTTTCGAAGTCAGGGTTGATCCTCTCCGGAGGACAGCAACAACGTCTGTGTATTGCCCGAGCCCTGGCCATAGGGCCGGAGGTCATACTCATGGATGAGCCCTGTTCTGCTCTGGACCCCATAGCCACCCTGAAGATTGAGGAGTTGATGCAGGAACTTAAGAAGGATTACACTATTGTCATCGTGACCCACAATATGCAGCAGGCCGCGCGCGTATCTAGTTGGTGTGCCTTCTTTCTTATGGGGGAGGTGATAGAATATTCGGATACCAGGAAGATGTTTACCAACCCCCAGGATAAGCGAACCGAAGATTACATCACCGGAAGGTTTGGATGAGACGCACATTTGATGAAAATCTATCTGAACTTCAGGATGAGACCCTGGCTATGGGAAGTATGGTGGAGGAGGCTATCCGGCGTTCTGTAGACTCTTTGAAGAACCGGGATGTGAAGGAGGCTCAGAAGGTCATCGCCGATGATAGCCTTATCGATAAGAAGCAGTATGAGATCGAAGATAGGTGCACTACGCTTATGGCTACTCAACAGCCCATGGCCTCCGACCTCAGGATGCTTATCGCCATTCTGAACATCGCTAGTGAGCTGGAGAGGATCGGTGATCATGCTGAAGGAACAGCCAAAATAACCCTGATGGTGGCGGATGAGCCCCCCGTAAAGCCGCTCATCGATATTCCTCGCATGGCCGAGAAGGCCCAAAGCATGCTCAGGAGGAGCCTTATCTCTTTGGCGGAGCGGGATGCTGACAGCGCAGTAAGCATCGCCGCCGAGGACGATGAGGTAGATGATCTATATGACCAGGTCTACCGGGAGCTTCTGGTTATCATGATATCTGACCCCCGAACCATACAGAGAGCTACCTGCCTTCTGTGGGCAGCTCATAATCTGGAGCGAATTGCAGATAGGGTTACCAACATCTGTGAGAGAGTGGTATATACTATAAATGGGGAGATAGGGAGGATGCGTGTTTCCGGGTACTGAGAGTGGATTTTGGGAAGCTTCGAGCAAAGCTAGTAAGAAGTCTGGGGCCGGAGATAAGAGACGAGAGGACACTCGAGGTTATGGGGTGCATTCCCCGGGAACTGTTCGTTCCTCCCGAACATCGGCACCTGGCTTACATGGATGGTCCCCTCCCCATTGGAGAGGGACAGACCATATCCCAACCTCTCATTGTTGCCCTCATGACCCAGAAACTTGAGCTTTCAGGAAATGAAAAGGTGCTGGAGGTGGGGACGGGAAGTGGGTATCAGACTGCCATCTTAGCCTCTCTTTCGCAGTTTGTGGTGACCACAGAAAAGATTCCTGAGCTCCTGGAGAGAGCAAAAGAGGTCTTAGGAGAGCTGAGATTCAGAAATATTGAATTTCACCTGGCAGAGGATTCCCTGGGTTGGGAGGAGGGAGCCCCCTATGATGCCATCCTGGTAACCGCTGGCTCACCCCAGATTCCCCCTCAACTTTTGGGACAGCTTAAGGAGGGAGGTTGCATGGTCATCCCGGTGGGTGGGCGTTTTGATCAGGACCTCCTAAAAGTGATAAAAAGAGGAGAGGGGAGTAAAATTTCTTACCTTTGTCCCTGCCGATTTGTCCCCCTCATCGGTGAGGGGGGATGGGAAGGTTGAGATATGCGCAAAAGTGGGCCAGCTCCTCGAGAGTAGGGCCTCCCCGGGTCTCTTTACGACTGGCCTTTATGGCCGCGGCTAGATTAGCATATCTTACGCTTTGAGCATCATCATATCCTGAGATCTTGAATGCGCCAAAGGTAGCCATGAATGAGTCTCCACAGCCCACGGTGCTCACCGCCCGGAGCCCTATATCCTCTAATGCGACAGCAGGAATAGAGCATGTGGTACCCCCGGCCATGAGCATCGCTCCCCGTGAGCCTTGCTTTACAATGATCCGAAGCTCAGAATTGATGGTGGCTATCATTTCCTTCCACATGCTTGTCTCCTCGGTCTTCGTGAGACGTTCCATCTCCACCTGGTTCAGGACGAGATAGTCTATATGCTTAAGGCCTCCGGCTACTGCCTCCCATCCTTTTTGAACATAGATCCCGGGGTCCCAGATAACCTGAAGGTCAAGCCGATGAGCAAGTAACGCAGCGCACCGGACGGTATCCAGCGGAGGGTCGGTTATGAGCAGAAGTTTGCTCCCGGATATAGCTTTCTCCACCCCCCCTATATCCTCGGGGAAAAGGCAGGCGTTAGCCCCCAGGAAGGAATGGATGATATTTTCTCCCTTCTCATCTACTACAATGTAAGCTTGACCTGACTCCTGATCCACCCTTTTGATGCCCGAGGTGTCTATTCCCTCCGCTTTCAGGATGTCGATCTGCCTTTCTCCTACCTCATCCTTTCCCAGTGCTCCCATAAGGAATATCTTTTCCCTCCCCAGAATATGAGAGGAAGCCACGGCCACGTTTGCCCCCGTCCCCCCGGGTACAGAAATCTTGCTAATGACCTCCACTTCTTCCCCTGGAGAAGGGAATCTGTTCACAAAAATAGTGGTATCCCAGTTTATGGCCCCCAGAACCGCTATCTCCATAAGACTCTCTCATGTATGAGGCTCAGAAATTGCTCGCCATCCACGTCAAAGGCCACATTTATCCCTCTCTCGGTGTCCTCTTCCAGGACCACCGTCTGCCCCCGGGTTAGCTCTCCCTGAAGCTCCACCTCTACGGTGCACCGTTTGGTCTTGAGGATGGAGGAAGAGATAGCATAAGAGAGGGCTAAAGGATCGTGAAGAGAAATAGCTCCTTCTTTGACCAGCAATCTTCCCAGTAGAGAAGTGAAGAGAAGGGCATTCCTGGTCTTCATTTTGCCTATCTCCTCGTATGTTTGTCCGTCAACTTGCGCTCTGGGGTTCATCGTCACATCCAAACCGGTAGCTATAACCTCTATACCAGAATGATAGACGATGTCCGCTGCCAGAGGGTCAGTGAACACATTGAACTCAGAGAAAGGCAAGACGTTTCCCCTACCGTAGGGAGTAAGCCCGAAATACCCGCCCATGGATATTATCCTCCCCACCTTGAGAGCAACCTGAGGTTCCTTCAGGATGGTCATGGCCAGGTTGGTAAGAGGACCCGTGGCCACAATAGTGAGCTCCTTTCCCCAGACATCAATGCTCTGGAGGACAAAGTCCATGGCATGGCATGCCTCCGGCTTCAATTTTGGTGAGGGAAGGATGGCGTCACCCAGCCCACTTTCCCCATGGGATTCTCTGTCCTCCCGTAGCTCACCCCAAAGTGGCCTTCCCATGCCGGGGAACACCGGCGTATTCCTACCCATAAACTCTACTATCTTCAGGGTGTTTTCTGTGGCCCTCTCCACATTTACATTCCCTGCTACGGTGGTGATCCCCATCACCTCAAGCTCGGGGGAGTTTAGGGCTAAGATTATAGCCACAGCATCATCCACCCCTGTATCCACATCCAGGATCACTTTAGCCATAGCCTACCTGAATAGTAACTTGAAGGGACTTTTTTGTCCATATGTTTCACCCGGAGTTGTCATTAAAGTTTGCCTTGATGCCACTCATTTTTGTCGGTGAACCTTGAAAAGCCTTATGTCATTGCGAGCCCTTCGCCTTCTGTCAGCTCAGGATAAACTCTTGCTCCGCAATCTCATTATTGTTTCCCCTCTCCCTTGACGGGAGAGGGTCAGGGTGAGGGAGATTTCCCTCCCTGCCGAGGTTGCCTCGGGGCTTCACCCCTTCGCAACGATAATGATATGGTGGGTGCGCCTAACCACCGACCAAATTGTTACACACTGCACATAAACTATCCTTGGTTGACAAGCAAAAGCTCAGGTATCAGAATATCTAAGATGGAGGTTATACCAGAAGCTAGAGGCTAGCAGCTTAAGATGCAGGCTGAAGTTCGAGGAGGCAGAGAATGGTAGAGATGGTTATTGACAGTATCAGGGTAAGCTTGGTAAATTACCAGAGGGTTGTAGTTTTAAAAGAGCAGGAAATGGATAGATATCTCCCCATCTGGATTGGACCTGCGGAGGCTGATGCCATTGCTATAAAGCTTCAGGATATGACCACCCCTCGACCCCTAACTCATGACCTTTTAACCTCCATCATCTCTACCCTAGGGTGGAAGGTGGACTTTGTCCTGGTCAACGACCTTCAAGATGATATATTCTATGCCAAGATTTGCCTGAGCCGGGATGGTCAGCAGATAGAGGTGGATTCTCGTCCCAGTGATGCCATTGCCCTGGCCGTAAGGGTTAAGGTTCCCATCTACACCGATGAAACGGTGCTGGAAAGGGCAGGAATTCTGATTGACCAGAAGACAGGAAAGCCTTCCCTGATCAAGGAGAATAAGGGAGGTGAAGTAACCGATGAGGAACTCAGGAGGCTTTCAGCCTTTCGGGAATTTGTCGACCAGCTTGACCTCAAGGATTTCGACAAAGATGAAGGTTAATGGCCGGTCCTCACCTCTATAGGGGGGGCCAGTGTTTGGTGTTAACTAGGGACTCTCAGTTGCTAAAAGGTAACCGTGGAAAGATGGAGGACAGCCTTCAGGTTAGTGGGAGTGGGCTGGTATGTCGCCTTTTGCATTGCGGGGGGCGTTTGGGGAGGGCACTGGCTGGATGGAAGGTTATCCACCAATGTGCTGTTTACCATGTTGGGCTTGTTTGGAGGTCTGGCAGCAGCAGGCTACGGTGTCTACCGAATGCTCTTCCCCCCCGGGGAGAAGAAGGATTAGATGTCCAAAAATAGGTGGATCATTGTTGCTGTTCTGTTTACAGCGATGATTCTGGTGAGCTTTGTGGGTGGCCCATTGGGGGCTAGCATTCTGGATCGAGATGCTATGCCGATGTTCGATATTGGTCTCAACGCTCCAGGAACTCTTTGTGGAGAGGAGATTTTTAGCATAGGAGGCATGCCCATACCCAACACCATACTTGCTGCCTGGTTCTCCATGATTATCCTGATAGGGTTATTCTATGTCGCCGCCCGTAAGCCAAAGCTAGTTCCCTCAGGGCTTCAGAGTTTGGTTGAGTTTGCGATGGAGTGGCTGCAGAGCTTTGTAAACGATATGGTGGGCGAAAAAGTAGGGCGTCAAATCTTCCCTGTAGTGGCCACCATCTTCTTTTTTGTGCTTGTTAATGCCTGGATGGGCCTCACCCCTATATTTGGCCCCATAGGCCAACATGATGGAGAGGAGTTTATCCCCTTTCTTCGTGGTGGTAACACTGACATTAACTTTACCTTCTCGTTGGCCATCGTCTCGGCCATTTTAGTGGAGAGGTGGGGATTTAGAGCCTTTGGTATATCATATCTTGGCAAGTTCTTCAGCTTTGGTAATATGTGGGGAGGAATAAAGGAAGTGTTTCGGGGAAAGGTTCGCCCGGGGATCGGCCGGATAGTATACGGGATTATAGATGTGATGGCAGGAATTATAGAGCTCATCGGCGAGGTTTTCCGCCTTATTAGCTTCACCTTCCGTCTTTTTGGCAATATGTTTGCTGGTGAGCTTTTGGTTATGGTGGCTTTATACCTTGTCCCCTTGATTGTGGTTCAAGCAGTTTATGGGCTTGAGTTTCTGTTTGGATTTGTGCAAGCTCTCATATTTGCGGGATTGACTACTGGCTTTGTGGCTGTGGCCATAGCTCCCAGAGAGCATGAATAAAGGAAAGGAGGAATGATGGATATGGATCCAGAATCGGCAAAACTACTGGCTGCGGGGTTAGCGGCGGGCTTGGGGGCGATAGGACCAGGTATAGGGGTAGGCCTGGTTGGTTGGGGGGCACTCCAGGGTATAGCCCGTAACCCCGATGTTCGAGGCCCTATAACTACCAACATGATTTTGGCCATCGCTTTCGCTGAGGCGATAGCCATCTATGCTTTGGTGATAGCTATTCTTCTAATCTTTGTTGCTTAATAACGGAAATGCTGGAAGACATAGGCATCAACGGATGGTATTTGCTCTGGGGGCTGGTCGATTTTGGCCTTCTCCTGGGCATATTGTATGTGATAGGATATAAGCCCATCCTCAAGATGTTTGGTGAGCGTTCGGATAGAATAAAGGAGAGCATGGAGAGGGCCGAGGCTATAAAAGAAGAGCAGGCTAAGACTGAAGAGACGATCAGGATACAATTGGAGGAAGCTCGTCGGGGGGGAGATAAAATTCTAGCTTCCGCAGAGCAGGTGGGAGAGAGGTTGAGGGAGGAAGCCAAGGAGAGGGCCAAGAGGGAGGCAGAGGCCTTGATTGAATCTGCCCGTACTGAGATTGAGAGAGAAAGGGATGCTGCTATTGAGGGGCTAAGGCGAGAGTTCGCTGACCTTACCATCCTGGCCGCAGAGAAAGTAATCCAGGAGTCTCTGGACAAAAAGGCTCACCAAAAATTGATCGATGAAGTTTTAGAAAGCACTAGCTTTAAGGGCAGGGGTTAGAGATGGGCCGGGGCTCGGCTAAAAGGTATGCCCAGGCGGTATTTGAAATCGCTCGGGATGAAGGAAGGTTTTCAGAGTGGCTTTCCGACCTGGGAGCTATCAGCGCTGCTTTAGAAGATACTAAGCTTTCCACTTTTTTATCTAATCCTAAAGCTCGCTTTTCACAAAAAAAGGAGGTCTTAAGAGAGACATTTCAGGATGTGAGCCCTAAGGCTTTAAACCTGTTATATCTGCTTACCAGCCGAAATCAGACGGAACTTTTGAGGAAAATCGTGACTTTGTATGAGAGGATGCTGGATGAGCATTGTGGTAGAGAAAGAGCCCAGATTATAACTGCCCTTCCCTTGAATGAGGTAGAGCAGAAAGAGATAATACAGAGGTTGTCTGAGCTCAGGGAGAAAGAGGTGAGAGCAGAATTCAAAATTGATCCTCAGGTGTTAGGGGGGATGGTGATAAGGGTAGGGGATAAGCTCATTGACGGTAGTGTGAAGGAGAAGTTTTTAAGACTCAGGAAGGAAATTGTGGAGGTAAGATAAAATGGCCCACCGCGATTTGGATATTGTCTCAGTAATAAGACAGCAAATAGAGGAGTTTGATGTTCCCACCACCATGGTAGATGTGGGATATGTGATGGAAGCCTCAGATGGAATTGCCCGCATCCATGGACTCTCCGGTTGCAAGGCTAGCGAACTTCTGGAATTCCCGGGGGGGATTATGGGAATAGCCTTAAATCTGGAGGAGGATAATGTAGGGACAGCCATCCTGGGCGATTACAGCCATATTAAAGAGGGAGATGAGGTTCGCTCCACTGGTCTTGTTTCCGAAGTCCCGGTGGGGGAGAATCTTTTGGGGAGAGTGGTTAATTCCATAGGCGAACCCCTGGATGGCAAGGGGCCTATAAGTGCAACTAAGACCCGTCCCATAGAGGTAGTGGCTCCCAATGTGGTTTTAAGAGCCCCGGTGAATACCTCAGTCCATACCGGGATAAAGGCCATAGATAGTATGATTCCCATTGGTCGGGGACAGAGGGAGCTTATTATTGGGGACAAATCTACCGGAAAATCAGCCATTGCCCTGGATACTATCATCTCTCAGAAGGGAGAAGACCTTGTATGCATCTATGTGGCTGTTGGCCAAAAGATATCCAAGGTTGCCCGGGTAATGGGTGCCCTGGAGGAGCATGGGGTGATGGAACACACCATCATCGTTGCTGCCTCCGCCGCTGAATCTCCAGCCATGCAGTATATCGCTCCTTATGCGGGGTGTGCCATAGGAGAGGAATTCAGAGATGCCGGGAGAGATGCTCTTATCATCTACGATGACCTTTCCAAACATGCCTGGGCTTATCGACAACTCTCGCTTCTCTTGCGCCGTCCTCCGGGTAGAGAAGCCTATCCAGGAGATGTCTTCTATCTTCATAGTCGTCTTTTGGAGAGAGCGGCCAAGATGGCTCCGGAGTATGGAGGAGGGTCATTGACTGCTCTTCCTATCATTGAAACCCAGGCCGGCGATGTTTCGGCCTACATTCCCACCAATGTCATCTCCATCACTGATGGTCAGATTTATCTGGAGACAGATCTATTCAACGCTGGCATTCGCCCGGCCGTGAACGCCGGACTTTCTGTATCCCGGGTGGGTGGTTCCGCCCAGACTAAAGCTATGAAGAAAGTAGCCGGAAAGTTGAGGCTGGACCTGACCCAGTACCGGGAGCTACAGGCCTTCGCTCAGTTTGGGACTACTGACCTGGATAAGGCTACCAAGTCTCAGTTGGATAGAGGAGCGCGCGTCGTGGAGGTCTTAAAACAGCCCGAGTCTTCGCCTATGAGTTTGGATGAACAAGTGACCGTGTTGTATACCGTAATCAATGGTCATCTGGATGATATCCCGGTGGATAAAATAAGCATGGTGGAGTCAAACTTCCACCGCTTTATGAATGCTAACCACCCCGAGATAGGTAAGGAGATCGTGGATACCGGGGACCTCTCATCGAGCGTGGAGGAGAGTCTCAAGCAAGCCATCCAGGAATTCAGGCAAGGGCTATCCTACTAGATGGCAGATATTAGACGCATTAAGCGGCGTATCCAGAGCGTGCAAAATACGGCTCGCATCACTAACGCTATGCAGGTGATCGCCAGTTCCAAGATGAAGAGAGCTCAGGACAGAGATATATCGGGCCGTCCTTATGCAGAGAAGATGCGTGAAGTTATCTCCCATCTTGCCTCCCAGATGATTGCATTCCACCACCCCCTCCTTACCCAGAGGGAGGTAAAGAAGGTGATGGTGGTTCATTTCACTTCGGACAGGGGTCTTTGCGGGGGGTTTAATGCCAATCTAAACCGCCATGTAGCTAGCTTTATCCTAGAGGATGGCCATCCGGCTACCATTGTGGCGGTGGGAAGGAGGGGAGGAAGCTTCATGCGGAGGTCGGGAGTCGAGGTTTGCGCTGAGTTTACCGGCCTTGCTGATAGCGTAGGTGTAGTGGATATTCGCCCCCTATCCCAGATAGTGATCGACGATTACGGAAGCGGCGCCATAGATCGAGTGTACTTAGCCTATACGCGTTTTCTCTCCACGGCTACGCAGCATCCCACTATATACCCCCTTCTTCCTCTCAAGCCAGGGGAAAGGGAAGAGGAGAAAATTCCGGAGTACATTTATGAGCCCAACCCAGCCCAGGTGTTATCCGGGCTTCTGCCCCGCTATGTAGAGATGCAGATATATCATGCCCTTTTGGAATCCATCGCCAGCGAGCATTCTGCCCGTATGGTAGCCATGAAGAATGCCACGGATAACGCCCACGATCTTATCGATGAACTGACTCTGGCTTATAACAAAGCTCGCCAGGAGATGATAACCAAGGAGCTTTTGGACATCACCGGAGGGGTGGTAGCTCTCACTGGCTGATAAGAAAGGAGAAGTATGGCTCGCGGAAGGATAGTACAGATAATGGGGACAGTGGTGGATGTGGAGTTTCCCCCCGATGAACTTCCGGCTATATATAACTCGGTGGAGATTTCCCAGGATGGAAGTAAGGTCATCCTGGAAGTGGAGCAACATATTGGAAATAACTGGGTTCGCTGTCTGGCCCTCAGCCCTACCGATGGTCTTTCCCGGGGGGTGGAAGTCGTGGACACCGGTGCCCCCCTTAAGGTTCCGGTGGGCAGGGCCACACTGGGTCGGCTGTTCAATGCTATGGGAGAACCCCTGGATAACCTGGGCGAGGTGAAGGCCGAGGAGAAGTGGCCCATTCACCGCCTCCCTCCATCTCTTAAAGAGCAGGAGATCAGGACAGAGATGCTGGAGACAGGCCTTAAGGTGATAGATCTCATTACCCCTTTTACCCGGGGAGGAAAGGTGGGAGCCTACGGCGGAGCGGGGGTGGGGAAAACAGTCATCATCATGGAACTCATCCACAACATTGCCACCGTTCATGGCGGGTTCTCCGTGTTTGCCGGGGTGGGAGAAAGGTCGCGTGAGGGCAATGACCTGTGGTTGGAAATGAAAGAGTCAGGGGTCATCGACAAGACGGCCCTGGTGTTTGGGCAGATGAACGAACCTCCGGGGGTGAGGGCGCGTGTGGGAATGACCGGGCTTACCATGGCTGAGTATTTCCGTGATATAGAGGGTCAGGATGTCCTTCTGTTCATCGATAACATCTATCGTTATATCCTGGCTGGAATGGAGGTATCGGCACTTTTAGGCCGGATGCCTTCCGCGGTGGGGTATCAGCCTACCCTGGGCACAGAGGTAGGGGACCTGGAAGAGAGGATCACCAGCACCAAAAAGGGCTCCATCACTTCCTTTCAAGCCATATATGTGCCGGCCGATGATTATACCGACCCGGGTATAGTAACTACCTTTGGACATCTGGATGCAGTTATTGCTCTGGAGCGCTCTATCGCTGAGCTGGGGCTCTATCCGGCGGTAGACCCTCTTTCTTCTACCTCGCGTATACTCGACCCCCGGGTAGTGGGCGAAGAGCACTATAGTGTAGCCCGAGGAGTACAGAGGGTGCTCCAGAGATATAAAGAGCTTCAGGACATTATCGCCATATTAGGAATGGAGGAACTCTCGGAGGAGGACAAGCTCACCGTGGCACGAGCCCGGAAGATACAGAGGTTTCTCTCCCAACCCATGTCGGTGGCGGAAGCGTTCACGGGAAGAGAAGGAAGGTATGTCCCGATAAAGGAGACCGTGAGAGGGTTTAAGGAGATTCTGGAGGGGAAGCACGATGAGTCCCCCGAGCAAGCATTCTATATGATGGGGACCATAGATGAAGTGGTAGAGAGGGCCAAAGCGCTCCAATGAGACTCACGATTGTTACTGCCGAGGAGTTGATATATTCTGACGACGTGGACATGGTGGTGGCCCCGGGAACTTTGGGGGAGCTGGGAATCCTACCCCATCATGCATCGTTTATGACTATGATTGACCCCGGGGAGCTCAGGGTCAAAAAAGGAGAAGAAGAGTTATCCCTGGCCATAAGTGGGGGTTTTTTAGAGGTTCATAAAGATAAAATGATAATCCTGGCTGATACTGCTGAGAGGGCAGAGGACATTGGTATGGCTAAAGCTTCGCAGGCAAAGAAGCAAGCTTTAGAACTCCTTGAGGCTCAACCCAAAGACGCAGACCTCAGGGTAGCTGAGGCTGCTTTGAGAAAATCTCTGGCTGAAATTAAGGCGGTGGAGCGCCGAAGAGCGAGGAGAAAAGAGAGGATCTGATTTATAAAAGGGCTACTTCTTTCTTGTCTTCTGCGGTGATAACATTAGACCTAGATCAGAAAGTTGATCCGATGATACTTCTGAGGGAGCGTTGAACAGGAGGTCGGTAGCGCTCTGGGTCTTGGGAAAAGCGATCACCTGCCGAATGTTTTTCTCCTGAGCTAAGATCATCACTAATCTATCCATTCCCAGGGCCATCCCTCCGTGAGGCGGAGCGCCAAATTCCAGAGCCTCAAGGAGAGGGCCGAATCCTTCTCTCATCTCCTGGGGAGAGTAGCCCAGGATACGAAATATCTTCTCTTGAAGTGAGCGCTCATGTATTCGGATGCTGCCACTGCCTAGCTCATATTCATTACAGACCAGGTCATAGTGCTTGGCTCTTACCTTATCGGGTGAAGTATCAAGCAGAGATATATCCTCTTCGCGAGGAGTAGTGAAGGGATGGTGCAGGGACTGCCACCTTTGCTCTTTCCACTCCATGAGGGGGAAGTTCAGGATAAAGCAGAAGGCCAGAAGGTCAGGATGGATGAGGTTGAGTCTTCTTCCCATCTCGTGTCGTAAGTCGGCAAGAACCTGGTTTACCATTTCCTGGTCTCCTGCCTCAATGAGAAGAAGGTCGCCTTCCTTAGCTTGAGCTGTGCGAGCCATCTCTTCAATCTCGGAGGGGGAAAGAAACTTGGTGCTTATGGAGTGTGTTGGATGTGAGGAGATAGGAAGGGACACTAGCCCCCCCGCTCCTTGAGACTTAGCCCTGAGGGTGAGCTCCTCCAATTGACCTCGAGAGTAGGAGGCGCACCCGGGAATGCATATCCCTTTGGCTACTCCTCCCAAAGCCAGGGCTTCACGAAGGATGGAAAAATCGGAGTTCAGGGCGATAGGGGAAAAATCGCAAAACTCCATGCCAAACCTGAGGTCGGGCTTGTCTGTTCCCCAGTTATGTTGAGCTTCAGCTAAAGATAAGCGAGGAAAGGGGGAAATGACCCTGAACTCGGGCTTTACTTCCTTTGTCAGCTCAGTGAATATCTCCTCTACGAGCTTCAGTATGTCTTCTTCCTCCACAAAGCTCATCTCCAGGTCAAGCTGGGTAAACTCCGGCTGACGGTCAGCCCGAAGGTCCTCATCCCGAAAGCATCGGGCTATCTGGTAGTACTTTTCTATCCCCGCCACCATCAGAATCTGCTTTAGCTGCTGAGGAGATTGGGGAAGAGCATAGAACTTTCCCGGATTGAGCCGACTGGGAACCAGAAAATCCCTGGCCCCTTCAGGAGTGCTCTGGATGAGAATAGGAGTCTCCACTTCCATGAACCCTCGGGAGTCCAGAAACTCACGAAGAAACTTCACTACCTGGTGGTAAAGAATGAGGTTTTTTTTCATCCCTTCCCGGCGCAGGTCAAGATAACGATACCTGAGCCTCAAACTTTCCTCTACCTCCTCTTCCTCATTGATGTAGAAGGGGAGAGAAAGGGAAGAATTAAGAATGGAGGCACCCAGAACCATAACTTCAATCTCCCCGGTAGGGATTTTAGGGTTTTCTGTTCCCGGGGGGCGAAGGGATACTTCACCCTCTACACGTATCACGTACTCATTCCTCACTTGTTTAGCCACATCGCAACTCTCAGGAGATAGCTCGGGGTTGAACACCAACTGCACTAGTCCTTGACTATCCCGAAGGTCGATGAACATCAAGCCTCCATGGTCCCGCCGGCGGTTTACCCAGCCGGCTAAGGCTAACCTCTGGCCGATATGGCCTTTGCGAAGCTCCCCACAGTTGTGTGTCTTAAGCATCTCTTAAGCGGAGAGGGTGGGATTCGAACCCACGAGGGAATTTCTCCCTACGCGCTCTCCAGGCGCGCCTGATCGACCACTCCAGCACCTCTCCTCCATGCATCTTCACGGAGAGAGTGGGATTCGAACCCACGAGGGGATTTCTCCCCCACCGCTTTTCGAGAGCGGCACCATCAACCACTCGGTCATCTCTCCCAAGTCAATTTTACCAGAGTGCAACAATCTATTCTTCTGTCCCTTCCCCGATCACCTTGTGGTAGGCCTTGATGATATCGTGCCGTCTTAATATCCCTATCAGCCGCCCGGGGTCTTCTCGTTCCACTACCGGTATACGCCCTACATCGCGGCCCCCCAGTTGAGTTAAGGCATCATGTATGCTCTGGTCGGGGTAGGCAGTAACAGGGTTCCTGGTGGCGATGTCTCCCACCGTTAGATGGGGATTCCTCTGAGTGGCTGCTCGTTCCACATCGCTCATGGTAACTATGCCGTGCAGCCTACCATCCTTTACCACCGGAAATCCATGATGTCCGGTCTCCTCAAGCTTATCTACCAGTTCATGAAGGAACATGTCGAGGGGGACAGTGGGAAAGTCACGCGTCATCACTTCACCCACCCTGATGCCCTTCAGTATATCTGCTTGCTCCCGGCGATGGATGTCTACCCCTCGTCGTACTAGCTTTAAGGTATAGATGCTTTCCTTATCCAACCGGTGAGCAATGGCGGTGCTCACAACCACCGCGCCCATTAGGGGAAGCATGAGGCTATAATCTCGGGTCATCTCAAACAACATGATGATGGCGGTGATGGGGGCTCGGGCAGTGGCAGCGAAGACTGCTCCCATCCCCACCAGGGCATAAGCTCCTGAAGAGGCGGTAAGTCCAGGAGAAAAATCGTGGACCGCTGTTCCAAAGGCACCGCCTACCATCGCTCCTATGAACAAAGAGGGGGCAAAGATGCCTCCACTGCCTCCACTGCCCAGAGTGGTGGAGGTAGCGATTATCTTCAACACTGCCATCACTGCCAATGAGCCCAGGCCTATCTTCCCCATAAGGGCATAATCAATGCTCATACTGCCTTCCCAGTAGGTCTCTCCGTAACCTACTCCGAAAAGGTCGTAGGAGTAAAGCCCAATACAGCCTACCAGAAGGCCACCAAATACAGGCTTCAAGTACTCTGGAACTTTCCGCTTATTGAACACATCTTCACACTTATACAGTAGATGGGTAAAGCTCAATCCGGCAAAGGCACAAATGGCACCCAAAATAACATAGGGCAGCATTTCCCAATAACTGACCATGGTGTATGAACCTATACCGAAGGAGGGGCTCTCACCCAAAAATTTGAGAGCCACGATGTCGGCGGCGACGGAGCTTATAACTACCGGGGCAATATTACTCACCACCATACGTCTTTGTATCACCTCCAGGGCAAAGAAAACACCACCAATAGGAGCATTGAAGGTGGCAGATATGCCCCCTGCTGCCCCGCATAAGACAAGCGTCTTTATCCACTCCTGGGGTAGGTTTAGCCATTGGCCAAGAGTTGAGCCAAAAGAGGAACCGATCTGAACTATGGGTCCTTCTCTCCCCACTGAACCGCCGCTACCGATACAAATGGATGAAGCCAGTGATTTGACCGCCGCTACTCGGGGGCGGATGCGGCCTCCCTGGATAGCAAACGCCTCCATTACCTCCGGAACGCCATGTCCTTTAGCCTCACGGGCAGCAAAGTAAATCAGAAGACCTACCAGAAGGCCGCCGGCAGCAGGAATAAAAATGACATAATAATCCCCCAGGAAGCTTAAATACGCCTCTCCTCCTCCGAAGAAGCCCTGTTGAAATCCCTTTATCAGCCAGCGGAACACCACCGCCCCCAGCCCGGCAACGACGCCCACAATGATGGCTAAAATAAAGCCGGTGACCAGTTCTGAGGAGTAAAGCCAATGAGAGATAGTCCTTTTTGCTCTGGGGTTATTCATGGGTTCCAGTAGGGTGAGCAGAATGAAGTGATGGTGGCTTCAAGCAAACCTAGGATTTCTCCCGCAAGATCTCGGTAGCGATCTCTCCGGCCCTCTTTCCGGAGAGGAGCATCCCCCCAAAGATAGGTCCCATACGAGGAAGGCCGAACACCTGGGCCACCGTCATGCCGCAAACAATGAGTCCGGGGTAAATCTCAGAGGTTTTCTCCACCACCAGATCCTCTGACCTTGTGATCCATAAAGCTCCTTCACCCTCGAGATGTACCAACCCTCTCTGCTCCAGCTTCTCGGCCACACAGGCATCGTGCCCCGTGGCATCGATTACTACCTTTGATTCCAGAGGAATGGGGTCCAGGCAAGCCACTTCTCGCGGAAGATACTCAATGGGACTCCAGTTCACCACCACTCCTCCCACCCTGCCTTCCTTCAAGATCACGTCCTCCAGGAGGGTCAGGCTTAAGAATTTTACCCCCGAGTCGCAGCAAGCAGAGATAAGCTTGGAGCAAGCGGAAGGGGCCAGAGCAGTGTATAGACCTGGTCTCACCTCCTTTAAGGGCACACCCAGGTCCTGCAAAATCTTATGAGCGGGAGCACTTATGGCGATCCGGTTCATAAAGTAGCCCCCTACCCAGAACCCCCCTCCCAGGTAATTATTCCTCTCCACGATAACTACCTTGCATCCCTCCTGAGCTAACTCCCTCCCCGCCATGAGCCCGCTGGGCCCCCCACCCACAATCACGACATCGCTTTGAGTATCCTCCAAAAGCTCAGGATAAAAGCTCTGGATGAGAGCGGAGCTTACCTCACTTTCACTTACGGGATGGAACATTGACCTCACTTAGGTATTCTTTGACCATGGCTATAGCGCAGTAAGGGCCACACATGCTGCAGGTAGGCCCACAGGGAAAGCGCAAATGGACGGCACGGGCATTCTCCGGATCCAGGCAAAGGTTTATCTGCTTTTCAAAGTCGAGGTTCTCTCTTGCTCTTGACATCTCACTGTCCCATTCCTCTGCCCCTTTTACTCCCTTGACGATGTCGCCGGCATGGGCGGCTATTTTGGAGGCGATGATCCCTTGTTTCACATCTTCTATATCAGGAAGGGATAAGTGCTCTGCGGGGGTGACATAACACAGGAAGTCTGTTCCTGCGGCGGCGGCGATAGCTCCTCCGATGGCCCCCGTGATGTGGTCATATCCGGCAGCAATATCGGTCACCAAAGGGCCCAGCACATAGAATGGCGCCCCCCGACAAAGCTTTTTGGCCAGCTCCACATTCATCACCACCTGGTTTAGAGGAAGATGTCCTGGCCCCTCGATTATAACCTGAACCCCTTCCTTCCATGCTCTTTGTGTGAGCTCCCCTAAAGTTATGAGCTCTTCTACCTGAGGGAGGTCGGTGGCGTCAGCAATGCTCCCCGGGCGAAACCCATCCCCCAGAGACAGGGTCACATCATATCTTCGGGCAATCCCAAGCAGGCGGTCAAAGTTCTCATATAAAGGATTTTCCTTTCCCTGATGAATCATGCATCCCAGATGGAAGCTTCCTCCCCGGGAAACAACACCCGTCAGTCTTTTCTGTTTTTTAAGTAGGGACAGCATCCTCTGGTTTACTCCACAGTGAACGGTCATGAAGTCCACCCCTTCTTCTGCCTGCTCTTCGATGACCTCGAATAATTCCTCAGGGGTCATCTCCACCACTGCACCGTATTTTTGACGGGCCCTCACGCCTGCCTCATATACCGGCACTGTCCCCACCGGAAGCGGAGAAGAAGCTAAGATGGCGTGACGAACCTCAGAAATATTCTCTCCCGTAGAAAGGTCCATTACGGTATCCGCGCCATATTTTAAGGTCACGGCCAGCTTTTGAAGTTCACCTTTGGTGTCGCTTATGCCCTGAGAAGTTCCCAGGTTCACGTTCACCTTGGTGGCGAGCCCCTGGCCAATTCCACAGGGGTCAAGACCCTTATGCCTAGGGTTGGCGGGGATGACTATATTTCCCCGCAGGAGTCCAGACAGGATAAAACTGGCCTCCACCCCTTCTCTCCGGGATACCCTTTGTATCTCCGGGGAGATGATTTCCCTTCTGGCTTTTTCCATCTGGGTCATTTTGTCTTTCCTTAAATGATAACGCAAAATAGGATGATGGGGAAACTACGGATAGTATTCATGGGGACACCAGATTTCTCTCTTCCTGTGTTTGATTGCCTTCGGGAAGAATATGAGATGGTGGCAGTCTATACCGGCCCGGATAAGCCAAAGGGAAGAGGAAGAGAACTGTCTTCTCCTCCGGTGAAGGTAGCTGCTAAAGCGCAAGGAATCGCAGTATACCAGCCGACGTCCTTAAGGGAAGAGGCGGAGAGAATAGGAAAACTTTACCCTCAGGCGATAGTGGTGGCTGCCTATGGTAAGATCATTCCTCCCTCTATCCTCCCTATTCCTTCTCTGGGCTGCATCAACGTTCACCCTTCTCTCCTCCCTCGCTACCGTGGCCCTTCACCGGTAATCTCCACCATTCTCTGTGGTGACAGCATAACCGGGGTGACCCTTATCCTTCTGGATGAGGGGATGGACACCGGGCCCATATTGAGTCAAAAAGAGACCCCCATTCTCCCTCAAGATACCACTCTTTTCCTCACCCAAAGCCTGTTCAGATTAGGGGCAAATCTCCTCTTAGAAACCCTGCCCCTGTGGGAGAAAGGGAAGATAATCCCCAAGGCCCAGGATGAGGCCAAGGCTACTTACTCCAGGATTATCAAAAAGGAGGACGGTGAGATAGATTTTCACCTTTCAGCAGAGGAGATATATCGCCGTGTAAAGGCATTTTACCCCTGGCCGGGGAGTTATACCTGGTGGAGAGGTAAGAGGCTCAACATACGTGAGTCTCTTCCCCTATCCCGGAAGGTGAAGGGAAAAGTAGGAGAGGTAATGGCCTTGAATGAACCATCGCCCGCCAGAGTGGGAGTAAAGACGGGCGAGGGCGCTCTTGGCCTTCTCAGGGTTCAGCCAGAAGGGAAGGGTGAAATGAGAGGAGAAGATTTTCTCAGGGGTCAAAAGGGTTTCCTGGGCTCAATCCTCCCTAATTCGTGTTGTTGTTGAC
>Ga0209633_10001101_pt1 | contig 29138 bp, 23 predicted proteins | sample Cruoilmetagenom1_FD_187290 | JGI IMG/M metagenome (GOLD analysis project Ga0209633, IMG submission 187290) | Oil polluted marine microbial communities from Coal Oil Point, Santa Barbara, California, USA - Sample 1 (SPAdes) (version 2) | ecosystem: Environmental > Aquatic > Marine > Oil seeps ... | reverse complement strand
GGGATCAGCTTTCCCTCCTCGGCATTGAGCTCCTGGTCGTTCCTGTTCCGGTTAAAGGTTCTATTGAACCTGAGAAGCTGGTATCCGGTAATTTTACCAGACCGTTGAGAAATCGTTCCTGGCCCGATTTTATAACTGAATTGATAAGCAGCAACATTAATATCTTTGATGCCGGTCCTGCACTGGTTGACTATTCTCGTCATCGTGGGGGGGCATTTCTGCAGACCGATACCCATTGGCTACCCGGAGCAATGGAGAGTGTGGCTGAAAAGCTGGCAGAACACATAGGCACAGCTTTTCCACTTCTCACGGGAAAAAGTGAATATCAGGTAAGACCGGTAAATATTAGCGGAACAGGTGATATTGCCAAGATGTTGACCCTGCCCGGGAATGTGAAACTTTTTGCCGAACAGCAGGTTGAAACGCATCGGGTGCTCAATGACCAGGAAGAATATTGGCAGTCCGATCCAGATAGTGCGATAATATTGCTTCTTGGGGATTCTTTTACCAATATGTATTCCTTTAATGGGTTGAACTGGGGCTTTGGTGCCGGTCTTGCCGAACACCTCAGCCATAAATTAAAGCAACCTCTGGACCTCGTCGCAAGAAATGATTCTGGAGCCTATGCCACTCGAGACATACTGGCACTTGAGCTGTTGCGAGGACGGGACAGGCTTGAGGGCAAAAAACTTGTGATCTGGGAATTTTCTGAAAGAGAGCTGTCCTCAGGCGATTGGAAATTAATTGAACTGGAGTTGAAAGATCCGGTGGAGAGTGGTTTTCTTATTGTAGATCCGGGGCAGAAGATTAAGGTCAAGGGGCTGGTATCATCGATTTCCGTCTCTCCACGGCCTGGATCAGTGCCCTATACAGATAATATTGTCACCATGCATCTTGTTGATCTTCATGGTACAGATGGTGAGAAGGCCGAACTGCAGCAGGCGCTTGTCTATGGCTGGGGAATGCGGGAGAACAAGTTAACAGAACTGGCGGCGGTACGGTCAGGTGATAAAATTAGTCTTACTCTCTCCTCCTGGGAGAATATGGAGGGGGAATATGGCGGTTTTCGGCGAACACCGCTTGCGGATGAGATGCTGGAACTGGAATTACCAAACTGGGGGAAACTGGTAGATGAAGATTAAAATGATCAAAAGTGCGTGCATAGGCCTTCTTTTCCTGGCTGTCACCACATCGTTGAGTGGGGCAGCATCATTGACTGCCGGCGCCCGTGATCTCGTTAAAAACGCAGGAGACAGCAGCGTTGTAAAAGGGACAGATGGCTGGTTTTTTCTCAAAGAAGAACTTGTTCATGTCGGTTCCGGCAAGTTCTGGGGAGAAGAGGCTGCTGCGGTTTCACGAACCTCCAAAAAACAATTTGCAGATCCGTTGCCGGCAATTCTGGAATACAATAAGCTGCTTTCCGAGCGAGGGATTGACCTTTATTTTATGCCGGTTCCACCAAAAGCTCTTGTCTACCCGGATAAATTGGGTGCGGGAATCGATGGAGATGGCTCGATTGAGCAGGTGGCCATGTATGAGGAATTCTACACTCTTCTTCGGGCTGGTGGTGTTAAGGTCGTAGACCTGCTGCCTGTTCTTCTTGCAAAGAAGAAGGAGAGCGATCTCTACTGTAAAACGGATACTCATTTTTCAGCGGACGGTATAGCTCTTTTCGCTGATGCTGCGGCTGCCGCAATAAAGAAAGCAGACTGGTATAGTGGTGTTGCAAAGAAAGAATACCTGCAGTCAGCCAAAACTCTTGGCATCCATGGAGATCTGGCTGAAATGGCTGGCTTGAAGGATCTGAATGAGCCAATTGAGCTTTCCTTTGTGACAGTAAAAGAAACCGGGAAACAGGAAGTGAGTGATCCCGGAAGTCCGGTGATCCTGCTGGGGGACAGCCATACTCTGGTGTTTAGCGCTGGAGGTGATCTGCACGCCAAGGGAGCCGGCCTTTTTGACCATCTTTCTGCGGATCTCGGTTTTCCTGTTGATCTCCTGGGGGTACGGGGTTCGGGGGTTACGCCGGCCAGGATCAAACTCTATCAGCGGGCCAAAAAGGATGGCGACTATCTGAAGGGTAAAAAGGCGGTTATCTGGTGTTTTACTGCCCGTGATTTTACCGGATCAGGTGGCTGGCGGGAGATTCCTGTAGCTCCCTGAAAGTATCAGTAGTATCCTATTTCTCTTTCTCAATAAGCCCTTTAACAAACCAGCGCTGCATTGATAAAACAACCAGAACCGGCGGCAGCATGACCATCATTGCCGCTCCCAGAGCAACATTCCACTCTGGTAAATCATCAGCCTGGGGAATGAGATCCTGGAGACCGATTACCGCTGTGGTCATATCGGGGTTTGTGGTGATGAGCAGTGGCCAGAGGTATTGGTTGTATCCATATACGAACTCAATAACGATCAGTGCTGCAATATTGGTTTTTGAGAGGGGAAAGAGGATCTTGCGGAAGAACGTCATGGGGCTGGCCCCGTCCATTTTTGCCGCCTCGCAGAGCTCTTCCGGTACTGTCAGGAAAAATTGCCTGAAGAGAAAGGTGCATGTCGCTGAGGCTATCAGGGGCAATGTCAGGCCAGTGTAACTGTCAAGCAGAGACCAGTTCAGACTCACCTCTATGTCATGACCGGCAAACCAGGAGACGAGACCATTCAGGTGTAGTACGTCCCACAACCCCTGCAGGGGGCCAAGGAGATTGGCAGCCATTTCGTAGGTGGGGAGAATTCGTACTTCCACCGGCAGCATCAGGGTACAGAAAACAGAGGCGAAGGCCACCACTCGCAATCTGTAATCGAAATATACAATAGAAAAAGCACCAATCATGGAGACGGTTATTTTCCCTACGGTAATCCCCGTAGCCATGATAAAGGAGTTGAAAATCTGGTTTCCAAGGTTGCCTCTTGTCCATGCCTCTTTCATGTTGACCATAAACTGGTCGCCGGGAATGAGGGGCATGGGAACTTTTGAAACGTCTTCCAGGGGAAGAGTTGCAGCTATGAGACTGTAGATAATTGGAAATCCCACTATAAGAATCCCCACCATGAGGAAGATGTAGGTGAAGATATCTAATATGGGCGTTTTTTCAATCATGATGGTTATCCGGTATACTGGACTTTCTTCTCAACATATCTGAATTGCAAAAAAGTTATCAGAATTATCAGGGACATGAGTACAACAGACTGGGCCGCAGAGGATCCCAGATTTAAGCCCACAAATCCATCTTGATAAACTTTGTAGACGAGTATGTTTGTTGAACCGCCTGGCCCCCCCTGAGTAACTGTATGAATCACGCCGAATGTTTCAAAAAAGGAATAAATAATATTCATCACGGATAAAAAGAAAAATGTAGGAGTGAGAAGCGGAAATGTTATTGCCCAGAATCTCTTGAACGGGCTTGCCCCGTCTATTGCAGCAGCCTCAATGAGAGATCTTGGAATTGCCTGCAGTCCTGCCATGAAAAAAACAAAATTATAACTTATCTGTTTCCATGAACTCGCCATGGTGATCATTATCATAGCATCTTTACCATAGAGGACCGGGTTCCATTCTGTTCCAAACCAATTGTTGATAGTTAATGCAACAATTCCATAAGAGGGATGGAGGAGAAAGAGCCAGAGTATGCCGGAGATGGCCGGTGCCACTGCATATGGCCAGATGAGAAGGGTTCTGACGAGGGCAGTTGCCCGGAGAGCCCGATTGGCCATGGTGGCTATAAACAAACCTAAGGTTATAGAGACGGTCGCCACTGCAATACTGAAAGTGATCGTGGTTACAATAGATTTCAGGTAAAGAGGGTCTGTAAAGAGTTCAATGTAGTTATAAAACCAGACAAACTTGCTGCTTCGCCCGAACGGATCACTTAGAAAAAAGGACTGGCTCAGCCCCTGAAGCGCTGGCCAGTAAAAAAAGGTCAGAGTTACAAGGATCTGAGGGAGGATAAGCAGATAGGGCAGATATCCAGACTTAAAGGTAGATCTTTTAATCATACTGTGAATATAAACAGAAGCTTCTTCCACCTGAAAAAGCTTCTGTCAATTTCTATCCTATTTATAGGTTTTTTCGAAAGTTCTCAGCTGCACATTACTTCTCTTAACAGCATTATCGAGGGCTTCTTTAGGCGTTTTCTTGCCATTCCATACAAGCTCCAGCTCTTCATTAATGATGTTTCTGATCTGTACGAAGTAGCCCAACCGCAATCCTCTTGAAATCTTGGTGGGTACCGCTCTGTTGAGCTGGTCAATTCCAACCGCTTGCAGTGGGTTTTCTTTAAAGTATCCCTTGGCTTTAAGATCATTATAGGCATTCATAGTAATGGGGAAGTACCCGGTCTCTTTATGCCAGTAGCTTTGCATTTCGTTGGAGGAAAGAAATTTGAGGAATGCTGCAACACCTTTGTATTCTTTTTCACTGTGTCCATTAAGAATCCAGAGTGAGGCACCACCAATTATACTGTTTTGGGGCTTTTTCATTGATGCTTCAACAGGCAGAGGTGCAGCATCCCATTTGAAGTCCTTGACAGCTTTTTTTAGTTTAGCAATTCCACTGACTGAGTCTATATACACAGCGGCATTTTGGGCGATGAATTCGGCCTTTGGTCCCTGATATTTCTGGCCGCCATACATAAATCGCTTGTCTTCTGTCCAAGTCTTGAGCCGTTCGATATGGCTGATTACCAGAGGATTGTTAATCATCAGTTCGGTATCCAACCCTTCATAACCATTAGCTTTGCTGGCGAAAGGAGTGTTGTGGATAGCACTGTAGTTTTCAATCTGTGTCCATGATTGCCATGCAGTTACCATTCCCGCAGGAGCTATACCTGCATCCACAAGCTTTTTAGTGATTTCACCCAGTTTATCCCAGGTAATTGCTTCCGTCTTTGAAAGAGGCTCAATCCCTGCCTTTTCAAACATGCTGACGTTGTAATACATGATGGGGGTTGAGGAATTAAACGGCATGGACATGAGGTTGCCATCGGCGTCCATGTAATAAGAGAGCACTGCCTGGAGATAGTTCGACCAGTCAATGTCGTATCCGGCCTTTAACATGAGTTCGTGAACAGGATAAATTGCCCCGGACTGCATCATGGTCTGTGTACCTACTTCAAAAACCTGAAGGATATGAGGCTGTTTTTTTGCTCTGAAAGCAGCGACCCCGGCATTCATAACCTCATCATAATTTCCTTTATTGGTTCCGACCACTACATATTCAGACTGTGAATCATTGAAACTTTTAATCATTGTATCGACTACTTTACCCCTGGCGCTTCTCATGGCATGCCACCAGTTAATGGTGACAGGCTCTGCACACACCGCTGCAGGTAGCGCAAGGCAGATTCCAACAGCAATTACAACCAAGTGCTTCAATTTCATGATGTTACCTCCTGAATAAAAATTGATAAGTAATGGGACACTGGACAGTACTCTTTGAAACAGGGCATAAGCCCCGGTCTTGAAAAGTTTCCATCTGTTTCGTCGCCATAGGTATAGAAACAGTACAGCATACTAATACTGCAATAGTAGGTAATGAATTGAGAGTCAAGGTATAATTTCATAGAAAAAAAGAGTTGTGCTATCTATATATTTATTGTTTTTTAAACATTGCTATTCATTGATAAAAACGAGCTGCTCAAAAAGGTGGGTTTTACGATGACGGAACTGAAGTTTAATAACGTTGTAAAAAAATATGGCAAGGTTGAAGTTGTCCATGGAGTTAATCTGGATGTAAAAGATAAGGAATTCCTCGTCTTAGTAGGTCCGTCCGGATGTGGAAAGTCTACACTTTTAAGGATGATAGCGGGGCTTGAGGAGATCTCGGAAGGCACTATCTCAATTGACGGCAGGGTAGTAAATGATGATGCCCCTAAGGATCGTGGTCTGGCTATGGTGTTTCAGAATTATGCTCTCTATCCTCATATGGATGTCTATGAGAATATGTCCTTCGGTCTTAAACAGAGCAAAACACCAAAAGATGAGATCCGGCAGAGGGTTGAGGAAGTGGCTGATATACTAGGTCTTGAGGATTTGCTCCTCCGGAAACCACATGAACTTTCCGGTGGTCAGCGTCAGCGGGTGGCCATGGGAAGAGCCATGGTGAGAAAACCTTCTATTTTTCTCTTCGATGAACCCCTGTCAAATCTTGATGCCAAGTTACGTATCCAGATGAGAGCAGAAATAAAAATGCTTCACCAGAGGGTTAAATCAACAATGGTCTATGTTACGCACGATCAGGTGGAAGCTATGACCCTGGCGGACCGAATTGTTGTGCTTAAAGATGGTTATATTGAACAGGTTGGAACTCCTCTGGAATTGTTCTTAAAACCAGCCAACATGTTTGTTGCCGGTTTCATAGGGACTCCCCCTATGAACCTTGTCACGGGTAAAATCAAAAGAGAGAGCCTGGGAGATTTTCTGGTATTTGGCAGTGATCTGAAAATTCCAATTCCTCCGCGCCCCGAGGCGATCATGGAAGATGGGCAGGATGTAGTAATGGGAATACGAACCGAAGAACTCACAATTGCTGACGAAAACAACTCCAATCGACCAGAGTGGATTTTTCCCGGAGTCGTAAGAGTCGTTGAACCACTGGGGAATGAAAATCACTTCCATGTTGCTTTTGGAGGTGTGACATTTGTTGCCAGGTGTGAAGGTCGCAGAGCCATAAAAAGCGGTGAGAAAATTGAGATTGCTTTCAACCTTGAGCAACTGCACATCTTTGATACAAAAACGACAAATGTCATCTATCAGGAGATGTGAGTTCTCCTGTACTTGAAAGATGTCCCTTGAAAGAAGTTTCTTGTGATTCATCTCCTTGATAATTTGAGCTGTCTCTATTCAGGGATCATTGCCAGCAAGTTGGGTGAAGGTCAGATACACTTGCCTATTGGCATATCATTTTTCCCCCAGCTAATTGCCGGTTCGATTGTTCGCTATCATGATGTTGCACGACAAATTGTGCGGCGCACTGTTTCATTGGTTGACTTATCCATCCCAGAACCACAAGCCTTCATAAGGAACTGTGATATGGGCATCAGAAATTAACCTGCAGACGGGACATGATGATATCAGCCCTGCCGCTTTTAATGGGAGGCTCAGCACGATCCTCCACGGTAACATGGATATAGTTGGTCATGAGCCGTATCTTTTTCCTGAGATACCAGTTTACTCCGGCGGAGAAATTACGTTCTTTGCCACCATAGATAAACTTGTCATTCAAGTTTACCTGTGAAAGGCGAAGAGCCAGTTCAACAGCTCCCCATCCTGTTGTGCCGAAACGAAATTCGTTTTCCGGAACTATCCCGGTAAAAATGCCACCCCCTGTAAGATATTTTCGACTTTCCCCGGTAACAACCCAGCTTCCCTGGGCATACCACCCATTGAATTGAAGACTGCTGTAAGAGTTGACAATGTTGTGGAAATATTCACCCTGCAATGAGATGGGTCCGTTTTTCCAGGCCGCTTCCAGGCTGATCAGTTCCTGCCCTTGATCGTAAAAAACTGCAGTGTCGACCAGGCGATCGTCTGTGAGATGTGATTCAGGTCGTGTTCTATCCTGTGCCGTAGGGTCATTTATAGAATCATCACGAAAACGATGCAGGTAGGACAGTCCGAGGTGGACCAGTTCTCTGCCGTTATCCCTGTATATTGGCAGTCCTGTAAGACGTCCGGCCAGATCAAAGCCATTGGCATCGGAAATCTGATCCTCGGCATCACCAGCATCACTGTAGGAACCGGTATTATGGAACAAACCGGTCGCCCAGGTCATCTTTTCTTCATTCCATGTACCGTTTGCAGTGACACCGAAATTTCTGAAAGGGCTAAAGGCACGGGTCGGCAGGCTAGGCTCCATGAAGGTCAGGTACGTACTGCTCGTCAGCATATCCAGGGAAAACGGTTCCTTCATATGGCCAAAGGTGAAATGAGGAAGGATTGAGCCTTTGGTGAAGCGGAGCCATTCATCCTTGACATCTTTCACGTTGGCAAAATCAATCTCAAGCTTAAATTCAAGCATATCCCAGGCATGTCCCAGAAGTGACACACTGAGGTGGCGAAAGTTGTCATGAGAGCCATCGAAATCAGGAAAAGCAACTTGCAATTCCTCATCCGCATTGATGTTTCCCAGGTCGTAATTGATCTTGCCGCCAACGTGGAGATCAACATGACTTTCTGGTCCGGTCAGGCTGATGCCGTCATCCCAGTAAATATAGTTGCCGACAGGGGGCGGATTATTTGCACTCACAGCAAGGGCGGGAGCCGTGCCGGCCAGGCTGGTAAGCATAACAAAGAGGGCAACTCTATTTTGTTTGAATATTCTTTTGATTGGTTCTATTGGTCTTCACAAAGCGTTTGTAATTGCTGTAGTTGCCCCCGGCCTGGTCATCAGATCGGGGGGGCATCGTCGTGTTGATTCTTTCAAATGTACGGTCCTTAGTAGGTCGCACGTGGATCCGTGCGGCCATCGTTCGAGTTATTTGAGTGCTATCTTCAGCCCCTCACCAGCCAGGGTAAGTCTTACTCCTTCCTGGACTGATTTCAGCTTAATAAGCATGTCTTTCCTGTTTACCCCTGTTAAATAATGCAATAGTTATCCCCTCTATTTAAGAAACAGAAGGCCCTTTTATGCCAGATTGTTTTTTTGAAATGCAGGTCAAGTTTTAAAAAGCCTTATGGTAATATCTATTTAAGTCAAAAAGACCGGATTGAACCGGTTGATCTTTTGCAAAGCGTGTCTGGAACCAGTCATAATGAACCCAGAAATCGTCATCGGCCCGGTTGACGCTGTAGTTTCGCAAGCGTTGGAGATCTTCTGGATTGTCTTGTATGTTTTCAAAGAGATAGAGAAGATCTGGGAGTTCATTGATAGTGACATCAAAAAAATAATTGGGATAGGATCCGATAAATCCTTTCAGAATATCAATCCGATCCCTGGAGCTGTCAAGGACGCTGTTTTCACCAAAGAGATAGCTTACATTGCCATGCCAACGATTGACCACCAGTGAAACCACGAGGTCCTCTTTATCCGGCAGGCGAATTCGCAGGTAGGCAAGGTTGCTGTTGAAATCACTAAACAGCCGGACCAAAGACGTCCCGGGCCTTGAAACACAACGCAGGCCCTGGAGAAAATCACTTTTATCTTCATATTGATCCGGGAGTGGCGGGTGCGTTGCTCCGCCGGGGAAATAGTTGACAGGGTCAAAACGAATCTCTGTCTGCGGTGAAATGTGGCTGTTCACCACCTGCTCAATGAATTCTCTTTTGTTATCGGGTGTGCTGAAGGTGATTCCTGACGGCATATCTGTCTGAAAGGTGTGGATATCCTTGTATTTGATTCCTTCATACCAGGCTTGCAGCATTTCTTTGCGTTTTTCGGCAGGCATGAACTGCAGGAAGTAACTCTCCCCCTCAACCCTTAGAGTATCCATGTACAGACGTACTGCCAGTTGATGGCCTACTGTGCCGTAGATATCAAAACCCGCCACCAGGGCGTAGTAGATCCGTTCAAGCAGGGGATAGTCGATAAGCCACATTGTGCGGGGAAGTTCACCCAACACCCCTTTATGTACCGAAGCGCTGTCAAAGTGGCGGTAGACGGTGAGCAGGGGGGTGTCGGTCGCTTTTTCTCCTTTCCACAGTGCGCTATAGTCAAGGCCGTTGAAGTAATGGGCAGCATAAAAGTCCTGCCTGGCTTTGAAAAACTGCTGAACATCTCTGTGGTAGGGATTGTCGGCAAGCTCAATGACCGGAAAGTCACTGCCCAGTTCAATGGGCATTTTCAGATTATTGCGTTGGTGACGTAAAAACCCGGGAAACTGGAGGCTTAGATCATGGTCAGGATCCATGAACATGACCCAGAAATGGTCCTGAATCACGTCGAGTGCAATTTGTCCCTTGCAAACCGGGCCTCGGATAAAGGTCATGACAATATAATGGGCATGGTCGAGCAGGAACTGGTAGCGGGAGCGGGCAGGGATCTGCTCAAAGGAGACAAAGGGATTGGCGCTCAGTTTTGGCTCATAGCCGACCCTGTGTGGTTCTGCAGGCCATTCAGGCTCGATGAAGAGTTCCTGCAGGCGAATGAACTCACCATTATCCAGGGTGAATACCATGTGGGTCTTATGAACGATGGTGGAATAAATTCGGCGGAAGCGGTAGTAAAAGGGCGCGGTTCCTGGATCATCATAAGGACGGATCGTGGCGATCAGATCAATGGGTTCACCGGCCGGGGTACGTGATCGCACCAGTTCATAAAAGTTTTCTCCATTTGTATCAAAGTTGATCTGGGCCAAAAAAAGATGCTCATAGATGTATCTGGCCGTCATCGCATGCTTGGCATCACCCTGATTGAAAAATTCCTCCCAGCGATCGATAGAGGCAAGATCCTTTTCCGCAGGCGATGAGAGGATTTTCTGTTCCTGTGGGGATGGACCCTTTGTGCCTTGAACCAGCCAGCCGGCTATGGTGTTGAATTCATCTTTCGTTAAGGGGGGAAAGCCAAAGGGCATACCGCCGTTGGGATGTTTTTTTAAATAGCCGCCAAGCTCACTGCCGTTTTCGGCACAGGTAAGGTCTTCGGCCTCGGGAAAATAATCACCCTTGCTTTTGGGGTTGTCCATCTTGTGGTTGAGGAGTTCCAGCATCAGTGAGTTGTTAAACCCCTGGTCGGCATCGCTTTGGCTAACACTGCTGAATCCTTTTTCCCGCCACTCCCTGGTGGAGTGAGCATCGATAAATAACCGGGTCGGGTCCATGGTCTTCAAGCGGGTCGCGTTATATATCTGTTTCTTGCTGGCGCCGCGATCAAGACCCTCAAAGGAGCTGAGTTTCAGCTGGCAGGGTGAGTTATAGCAGGAATGACAGATAACACAGCGGCTGTCCAGGATCGGTTTGACCTCGGCCAGATACGCTATAGGTCTGTCAGGAATATGAACGGCAACAGGAGGGGGAGCTTTGGGGGCGCAGGCCGCCAAAGTCAGTAACAGCAGGGCGAGAAAAGATAAACGTATTGAATTTTCCATAGATAATTATTTATGGTTAAATATGATGGTACACATGCGGAACGGTATAGTTCCCGGTTGGTTCGTAAGGTCTTATGACCTTACAGCCGCATAAATCGGGTTGATTACCGCCAGCCGACTCCGCGACGACCGACCCCAACACCGTGGTAGCCACGGCCGACTCCTCCACCTACACCGATCATGTCAATGAATAAGGCGGTTGCGCCGCCGGTCTTGGGCATCTCGCCCTCGATCAACTTGTAGGAGTAGACCAGGTCGTTGCCGTCAACCATGGGATGGCTGACCTCGACCACAACGAGACTGTTTTCCTGCTTCCCCGGCTCAAGGACCGAGAGGGTGGCGTTGGGCGGGTCGGCTGCAAAGTTGTCCGGTCCTGCGCTCGCCTTCCATTCGTCCAGGTAGGCAGGCATCTCGATGTGACCTGCAATACGCACCGGGCGGTCCGAGAAATAGAGGGTCTGCTTACCGACCTTGACAAGGCGAAGGGTTTTGTCGTCGGCTTTCAGGTCCTCGGCCGTTTGAACGAACATAAGCTGAGGCTTCTCCTGTGCGGCATGGGCCACGAGCGGAAAAGAAGTGGTCAATGGAACGGCAACCGCGGCCAGTGCCGCGGCAGCCAGAAACTTGCGTCTTGTAGTCATTTTTTAATTTCTCCGATATAATTAAGTGTTGAGTCCAGTGGCTGCCGCAGCCTTTTCGGAACAATACAGTAATGTCCCATTGGTAAGCGTCTTTTCGGTGAATCTGATTTTATTTTCCTCTTGATATTCTTCCTTCCCCAAGGAGAGATGCGACGAGCTGTTGTCTACCGGCCGAATCCAGGACCTTAGACTCTCCAGGCGGCCCCCCTTACGGGGCCGCCTGGGTCATTTGCTTAAAGCTATTCGCTGGCCGGGTTGTTGTGCATGGCCGTCTCAAGTTTCTTGATGTCTTCCTGAGATAGCTTAGGCCGGTCGATGGTCAAGGTCAGCTTATCCAGCTTGCCGGTGAACCTGAACGGCGTTTTATAGTCCATATCGTCCACCGGTGTACCGGTATCGGCACCCACGTCGAAGTTCTCATCCCATTGCAGCGTCATTGGAATTGTCCTCTTCATCTTCTGCGTTGCTACAACCTTGCCGTCAACCTTGAGTGTGCCGGTGCCGCTGCGCCCCAGACCGCTTGGGCTTCCGAAGGCGAGTGTGCCGGCGCCAAGACCGTCGTACTTGAAGTCAAATTCAAGGATATGTTTGCCTGGTGTGAGCGCATCCGAACCTTGCCACTTGATGCGTTTGAGGTCAACCAGATTCCAGGTGAACACCGGCTTGCCCTTGAGCAAATAGAAACCGTAGCCTGCAAAGCGGCCACCCTGGGTCACGATCATACCCTCAGCGCCTTCCTTTGGAACATCAATCTCTGCCTTGAAGTTGTAAGAGGTGGCGATGATACTAGGCGCATCACCGTTGGGTGTACCGGTATTTTCACCGGAGTAGGTGAACACGCTGCGCCCGGCCGCAAGGCTGGGGCGTGGTTCAACCAGACGGGTAAAGGTGGTTGCATTCAGGGGCAGGACCTGGTTTTTCTCTGCTTCCTGCCAGAATAATGTCTCCATTTCTTTTAGTTTCTCGGGATACTTTGCAGCCACGTCCTCGTACTGCGTCCAGTCCTTGCTCAGGTCGTACAGCTCCCACGGCCAGCCCGCAGGATTATTGTGACCCTTACCGCTGTTATCCCACGGCGCGCGCATAACTTTGCTGCTGGCGATCCATCCTTCGTGATAGATCGCATGATCACCGAGCATCTCAAAGTACTGGGTCTTGTGGGTCGAAGGTACGTCCGCATTCTTTTTGTCAAAGGTGTACACCATGCTGACACCTTCGATGGGCTTCTGCTGAATACCGTCAACCATTTCGGGCTGTTTGAGCTGGGCCGCTTCGAGGATGGTAGGTACAATATCGATGACGTGGTGGAACTGATGGCGGATGCCGCCCTTGTCCTTGATTACCTTGGGCCAGGAGATGGCCATGCCTTGTTTGGTGCCGCCGAAATGCGACGCTACCATCTTGGTCCAGGAGAACGGTGTGTCAAAAGCCCACGACCAGCCCACCGACATGTGCGGATAGGTTAGATCTGATCCCCAGGCATCGTAGAATTTCAGTTGTGCTTCCACTGGCAGATTGACACCCTGTACTGCAGCAACCTCGTTCGGCGTTCCGTTTGGACCGCCTTCGGCGCTGGTGCCGTTGTCACCATTGATGTAGATGATCAGGGTGTTATCGAGTTTGCCCATGTCTTCGATGGCCTGGATGACCCGACCTATTTCGTGGTCAGTATAGGCCACGTAGGCAGCAAAAACATCTGCCTGACGGATGAACATCTTCTTCTCGTCTGCCGAAAGCTGATCCCATTCCTTGAGCATATCCTTGGGCCACGGGGTCATCTTTGCATCCGGTGGGATCACACCGAGCTTCCTCTGCTCGGCAAAAATTTTCTCTCGTAATTTGTTCCAGCCTTCATCGAACAGATGCATCTTGCTGATCTTCTCTATCCACTCCGGTGTTGGGTGATGGGGTGCATGCACGCCACCGGGCGCGTAGTAGAGGAGGAAGGGCTGCTCCGGATCGAGAGCATCAACTCGCTTCATGTAGTCAATGGCCTCATCCGCCATCGCAGTGGTCAGGTTAAAATCCGGGTTATCCTGGAATGGATAGATATAGGTCATGTTGCGGGCAAGATTGGCCGGCTGCCACTGGTTGGTATCCCCGCCCATGAAACCATAGAAGTACTGGAAGCCCATCCCGATCGGCCACTGGTCAAACGGTCCTATCGCAGATGACTGGAACGACGGCGTATTGTGATTCTTGCCAAACCATGATGTTACATAGCCGTTGTCCTTCATGATTTTGCCGACAGTAGCCTTATCCTTGGTCATAATACTGTTGTAACCAGGATAGCCGGTCGCTGTCTCAGACACGGTACCAAAGCCCATCTGGTGATGGTTGCGACCGCTGAGGAGCGCCGCCCGGGTTGCCGAGCACACCGCCACGGAATGAAAGTGGGTGTAGCGCAGGCCGTTATCGGCGATGCGGTCGAGCGCCGGTGTCGGGATTACGCCGCCGAAGGTGCTGGGCACAGCATAGCCCGAATCGTCGGTCATGATCAGCAGGACATTGGGAGCGCCTTTGGCTGGCGCCACGCGGGGCGGCCAGTAGGGTTTGGATTGCAGGACATTACGTTCAATCTTGCCGCCGAACGTCGTGTCCGGAAGCGGTGGGAGCTGGTTGCCCTCTATGGTCGTGGTGGCGCTCGGTGAGCCAAGCATGCCAGTGGTCTGAATTTCACTGCCGGTGGTAGAATTGTCATGAGGAGGTGATTTTATCTTGTCAATCTCCTTCTCCAACCCCTTCAGCACCGGGCCGGTAGCCGAAGCCGGCGCAGGACCACAGAATGTGCCTATAAACAGGGCACCTGCAATTGCGCATGCTGTTATACCTCCAATTTTTCTTTCTTTTTTTACAGACATCCTGTCTCCTCTTCGTACCATGGGTTGGCCTCCTTTTTTAAGGGACGATTTCCTTTTCATCAATTTCTTTCTGCCATCTTCATAAATGGCAAAATCTGCCTGCACAGCTTTGTTCTCCTTTAATGTATTCCTCCTGGAACCTCCCAACATGCAAGTTTCCAGCCTGATAATTTCAGTAGTTTCGATCTCGTTTGCTAGGTGGTTGGGATAGTATTAGAATCTGAATCCAATCCCCAACACAGGGCCACTCAACGTCATATCCTCCATGAGAAAATCGTCATCCATCTCGTAGCTCAGGTGCCGGTAGCCAAGTCTGATATCGCCCCAGCTGAACCGGTAGCCGACGGCGGCATACAACTGCCAGGTCAGGTCTGAGCCGCCGGTGCCGATATCGGCATAGTAAGGCAGATACCAGTTCTCATTAAAGTTGATAGCCCCCCTCACTCCAATGATACCGTCCAGAAGACCTTCGGAGTCGGATTTCTCTACTTCAGGTCCCCCGAAGCCTGCGTTGACATCGACATCAATCGACAGATAACGTACACCCCCGACAAGTGCCACTGTTCCCCGTTCGGCCTGCACTACGTCATAGCCGACTCCTCCGTTCAGGATCCACGAGCTGAGATCCATCCCAAGCGAAGCGTTGACAGGCACACCTGAACCTGCAATCACAGTCTGGTTGACGCTGTCACCGACATCCATGTAGACAACGTCACCAATGATCGACCATTTATTGTATTTGGACTGCCAGCCACCCATTAAAATCATGTTCAGGTTTTCGATAATGTTGGAGGCGTCTACAGTGAAATCTTCTCCAGGTCCAATCGAATCAGGAAAGTGCACGGTGCCGTCTATGCCGGCGTACCATCCATAGATGGTCAACTCGTGCTGCCAGGTGTCTTTATCCTGGGCATCAGCATAGGGTATGCAGCAGAAAAACAGCAGGACAAAAATTGCCCCAACGGTGGATTTTTTATAAACTGATCTCAATACTTTCACTTCTCCCTCCTCTTATCGTCATTTGATATTTATATTCCCTTAACTAGGAGGCTGTCCGAGAATAAGCATTTTCTCTCAAATCGAGGTTTTTCAGAAAAATAAGCACAGCAATATGTGTGATATTACGAGCATTATTTTTCTGAAAATAACGAAGAGTTGCGGCAAAATGCATTCTCGGGCAGCTTCCTACGAGCCTGGTCTCTGTCTTTATAGCTTTCAACGCCTACCAACCCGATTCACCGGGCCGCCACGGTTTGCCGGGGTACCCACGCCCGGTGTCGCCACCCTGGCTGTGGTACGCCGGGCAACACCCGCATAGCTGACCGGTGTTGCAGGGCGGCCGACCCTCGCCTCCACGGTAGCAATAAAGCTGTCATTTATGGTAGGCAGTATTTCTCCATTCCAGGCCAGGCCGGCAGCGACCAGAACAAGTATAAGCAGGGCTCTTCCTGTTACGTGTCTCATTGACTTCCTCCTTCCGGTGCACCCGGGGGTAACTCGTCGAGTTCGATAAGTGCATTATGGTCGAGTTTTATTGCATCGGCGGGTGGGGTGAATGTGAAATCAGACGGCGACGTCTCCACTCCGGTCTCCCAGCTTTTGATGCGAAGTGTATATTGTGGAGCGCTGTTTATGGTCTTGCTGGTGATAACCAGTTTGCGCGGGATGGGGAACGCACCTGCTTCCACCCATAGCTGCCAGTCGGTATCGAAGTTGCGAAAGGCAAGATGCTCGCACTCCCGGCCGTCGATTATGGCCGGACCGATGTATTTGGCCTCCATTACCCCAGCAGTGAGGACTTCGTAGGAATTGGACAGGAGAAGGTCGGCACCGGGCAGAGCGGCGCCGTGCCCTTCTCTGAGGGAATGAATCAACTGATCCACGCTCCCCGGACTATCAAACTGCGCGTAGCCATTGATATGTTTTCCGTAAATTTTGACACTCTTGCCGTCAAAGAACATCGACACATCAGCATGACCGCTTATCCTATGGGCACGCAGTTTCTCAGGGCGATTCAGCAACGCCTCACCGGAGTTGCTGAACTGGATTTTCTCCAGCAGCGGGGTAATGATTTCGATATCACTGTCAAAAGTGAGTTTGATCGTTTTCTGGCTGCCGACGTAGTCAGACATCGTCTTGAGGATGGCTGTTGCATCACTTTCTTCTGTCTGGGCGCTGATCGGTGCAGCCATCAAGAGCACTGCAAATGGCAACATCACTATTGTAAAAAAAACTTTCCGTGTTTTCATCAATCCTGTCCTCTGCGAAATTATAAAGGATTCCCCACAACGACATAAATGAGCTTGTTGCCCTGGAAAGCTGCCTTGTAGAAACTTCCGCCGCAATCATGATATTGACTGTTGCTGACGGTGACCGCTTTACATCCTCCCGGTAATGCTTCTACCACAGTGCCGATCGGAACACCCGATGCTGCCTGGGAACCGGCTGCCTGCTGCTGGGCGACGGCTGCCTGTTGTTGAGCGGTTGCTGCCTGTTGCTGGGCAACAGCAGTCTGCTCCTGGGCGGTTGCATTTTGTTGTTGCTTGGACGCCGCAGCTGTGGCACTTGCTGAAGCTGCACCGGCTGAGTACGCTACTACGGCAGTTCTGCGGGCGACCCGGCGGCGAACACCAAAGATAGCCTGCGCTTCAGGTACCAGCTCCACCGGCAGAAGAGGTATGTCGGCCATGAGCATTAATACAAGGACTAGGAATGTTGCTGAAAATTTCAATATTGTTTTCATGTAGTTACTCCTGGTAATGACATTCAGAATGGCATAAAATTAATAGCCTGCGCCCCTTTGGGTGGAACGAAGATGAACTTGTCGTCTGTTACACCGGGTTCCACGTTCCAGTCAGTCATGAGCGTACTGATGCTCAGATGCCCCGAGGTTGCTGTGTCAGTGACAACATATTTGAGCGGCAACGGCTTGGGGCCTTCGCTAACCCAAATCTGGAAATCGACACCCGGACGGCTGAACAGCAGGTGATCGCATCTAATCCCGCCTATATACGATTTATCCAGCACTGTCGCATAGTAAACATTCTCCATCAACAGGGGGTATGCATCGCTGTAGATCAGGTCGGAAACCGGAATGGCGAAACCGAGTGACTCATACATGTATTTGAACAACCTCTCAAAGGTATCGGGTACAGTTTTTGCCGCATATACATTGCCAGTGTGATTGTACAGGGTCAGGTCCTTGCCATCGTAAAAAAATATCTGGTTGACCAGATCACCCTTGCGCTCTGAGCGCAGCTTATTCGGCCGGCTGATGATTACCTCCGCTGAGACGTTGAGATCGACGCGATGCCCGGTTGCGAGCATGTCTTCGAGCGTGTTTTGCGTCTGCACGCTGAACTGTTTCAAACTTCCGAGGTAGTCTGTCATCCTCTGCAGAATCTCTGTGGCAGCCGGATCAACCGCTAGCGGTTCTGCCCGGGTCTCTCCTGGGATTGTGGTTGATAGAGTGATAACCACGAGCGCAAATAATGTTGCGACCGCCCTGCACTTTAATTTTCTCATCGAATTACCTCCTTCTTTTGGATTGACAAAACTGGCAAAATGCATGTTCGTCTGGTGGATTTCATCAGTGTTCTCCTTTGCAGATTTTGATGGGCTTGGTTTGTATGACGTTTGCACTTTTCCGAGCGACAGCCTCAAGCAGCATGATCCACGTTTTCACCTGATGTGCTGCTGCATCGTCCTGCAATCTGTCGGCCAAATGCTTAAAGCCGAGGCCTGGTTTTTGATGGCCGGTCAGAATCTCTACACAATCATCATTGTCTGCAGGCAGCAGCACTTCGGGATGTCTATTATTAATAAATGCATCTATGCTCTGTTCGGACACCGCGGCGACGGTAAACGGGGCAATCAGCTGTTCACAGGAAGAGGTGTCAGAAACAGCAGTGGACTCATAAATCGAACCCACCCAGATCAGGCGCAAAGGTCGGGCACCGAGGTTATAGGTACGTTCCCACTGTGGGGAACCATGCAGGAGTTGCATTTTTTTATAGATCTTTCCTGCAACGGTGAGGCTTGTCTCGGTTGCAGCCTGTTGCGCCATTTCTTTTGACAGTGCGGTTGCCAGGTGAAAAATCGATATGGAAATGAAGCAGGGAACAGCAGGCTTGAGTCCTGCCTCGATACGCCGTTCAATTCCACGCAGGTACGCTTCAGCAGCGTTCAAGTATTGTTCGAAGGAGTAGATGAGAGAAATATTGATTGGGATTCCGGTAAATACAATCTCCTCTATTGCTCCTAACATTTCAGGTAATCCCGGAATCGTGATAAGTGTATTTTCACGTTTCAGCCGTGCGTATAAAATTGTAACAGACTGCAGCAGGTCATCCGAATTGCTTGTCATTAATGGAGATAGAGGAAGAACCGCCCAGCCATCAACACCGTCAGTTTGATTGAATACATGCCTGAGCAGGTCAGCTGCGTAATGGAGATCCTCAAGGATCAGATCAGTAGCCAGCGGTGCCCCGAACAGACCACTCCGGAGCTTTTCATATACCCCATAATCATAGACGGAGTTGTTGTTCATTTTACGGCAAATGGCCTCTGGACAGAGGAGTAAACCAGATATAACCCCGTCCTCAATATATTTCATAAGGGAACCATTATAGATCTGATTGCGATCTATATGATCCAACCATAGGCTTTGCCCGATGCGGTGTAATTTTTTCTTTGCTTTCAATATCTATCCCTCAATAGTAATAAACGACAGAAACAAGCGGCTTTACCATGGTGTTCGGCTGGAAACTTTTCAATTGACAAAAGAGAATTTCCCTCTAAATGTAATATCGCAATAAGCCGGCCAGATTACTGGGAACAGGATATAATTATTTTATGTTATAATTACAATTGGTTAATGGCTACTTTAGCAAGTAGCAGGGCAAGTCTTTGCCCAGAGCACTCTCAATATATTGAGGATACGTAAAATGTTGAGAGCAAAGGGGTGGCCTGGTTGAAATCATCTTCCAGGAAAATCCTGATGAACGGGATAAAGCAATCGGTCCGGTTCATGACGCTCAGAGGGCAACTGAGAAGAAAAACGATGAAAGGAAGGACAAGGATCGCACTCTATGTTGCGAAGGCTATCTTCAAAGAATGCACAGGTAACCATGTAGTCAAGTCGAGAAAGATAACATGATAATTGTATAATATCGGTGAATTAGGGGAAGTTGGGGGCAATCCACGGAAACATGCGGCAATGGCAGGCGTTTATCACCCTCAATATATTGATGGCAAATTGTCAGGAAGGCCTTTTGATGTCTAATTTTTTAAGTCTGAAACGCAGCGTACTCGGATGGATATTGAGGATGGACGCAGCACCGCCGGGCCCGTCAATTTTCCAGCTTGTCTGTTTGAGAACTTCCTGGATATGATCCCGTTCAACAGATTGGAGGTCTTTCATTGCAGCATCCGCTGATGCGGTGGGCAACATGGCAAAACATTTGTCACTTAGAGCAAGAGAGTTGCCGGGGCTGGTGATCACACACCGTTCAATCAGGTGTTTAAGTTCTCTTACATTGCCCGGCCAGGTGTAGTTCAGCATTTTTTCAAGTGACGCTTTAGGTAGGTGATCGATCTCCTTTCCAATTTTACGGCAATATTTCTCAACAAAATGCTGAGCAAGCAGAGGAATGTCGTCTCTTCTTTGTCTGAGGGGGGGGATTGTGATTGGAAAAACATTGATGCGGTAAAAAAGATCTTCCCGAAAACGGCCGATTCTCACATCATCAATGAGATTACGGCTTGTCGCCGCAATAACTCTGACATCAACCTTGACGCTTTTGGGGCTACCCAGCCTTTCAAATTCACCGTCCTGGAGAACCCGCAGGAGTTTGGTCTGCATCTCCGGCCCCATTTCACCAATCTCATCAAGAAAAATAGTACCTCGGTTGGCGACCTCAAAGCGGCCCATCTGCCTGGCATGTGCGCCGGTAAAAGCACCCTTTTCCCGTCCAAACAGTTCGCTTTCAATGAGGTTATGGGGTAAAGCGGCACAGTTCACAGTGACAAACGGTTGTGCCTTGCGATCGCTCATTCGGTGGAGGGCATGGGCAATAACACCCTTGCCCGTTCCGGTTTCACCAAGGAGTAATACGGTGGCAGTGGTTGACGCGACCCTGCTGGCCGAGGTGAGAACCTCCCGGAATTCTCTACTCTGCCCGATGACATCTTCAAACCCCTGCTCCAGGCGCAGATCTTCGCGCAGATAGTAATTTTCCTGTTCCAACTGTTGTTTGAGCTTCTCAACTTCTGTAAGACTCTGCGTCAAGTCTAACTCCAACTGTTTCCGCCTGCTGATGTCAATGTTCACACCGATCATGCCGGAGGGTGTCCCATCAGTATGATAGTAAGGCTGCCCCAATGAACAGACCCATGTATAGCTGTCCGTGCCGGAAGATATGCGATACTCAACATCAACTTTTTCTCTTTTCTCAAAAGACTTGGTCCTTGCCTGTCGCACTCTTTCAAGATCTTCGGGATGAATGGACTGTTCAAAAAGCTCAATGCTGATCGTCTCATCAGGGCGGTAGCCGAAAGGCTTGCGAGCCTGATTTGAAGCCCAGAAAATATTAGTCGTGTAATCAAAATCCCATATCCCTGCCTCAGCGGATTCCAGCGCCAGTGTGAGCCGGGTTTCGCTCTCCGTGATTTTTTGTTCCGATTGCTTTCGTGCCAGGGCATTACTGAATATTTCTGTCACCAGCTTGATACGCTGCACGTCCTTTTCACTCCAGGAGCACTCCTTATACAGCGTATCGAAGCTCACTACGCCCAGTATCGGTTTGCCCCCCTCCTGAATTGGAATAATCACTGATGACTTTACGCCAAAGGATCGGCGACTTTCTTTGTCCAGGGTGGCTTCCACAGGTAATTGTTCGGTGGAGATTGCCAGGGGTGCACCAGCCAGTATTTTTTGATATATCCAGGGAAATATTTTTGAAGCATCCATGTCCACCGGGCGCTCAGGACCTGCCGGTGGGCCGTGGAGATGGGTGATCGTCAGGAGACGGGGGTCTTTATCCGACCACTGATATAAAGCGCAAAGGTCAAAATTCAACGTCTCGCAGATACGGCGTTGGGCATCTTCAATGGCATCATCAATGGACTCGGCAGGCAGACTGATAAATTGCGCGGAAATCTCCAGCAGCAGCTGTTCAAAGTTCTTTTGCTGTTTAAGTACCTGGTACAGCTTTTCGCTAGACTGGGGCTTCTTTTTCAATTTAAATCTCGGTAAGACTGAAGTATGAAAAAATAAAAAAAGCAACATCAGGAGAAGATTTCCCCTGATATCGCAAATTGGAATGAGTCTACACTATAAAGTGGGGGGGAAAAACATTTTTCTAGTCAGGTATGGGAAAAATGGTGACTCGTCACGAGCAAAGAAGAAAACTTTTTTAGAACGGGTGCCCGAACATCACCCAGGCTGTCGCCCCCTCCTCAGAAGCTGCTATCCTTTCTCAGCCTTCTCTGCAGTATCGGATGCTTTCCAGATTCGGTATTGGACTTCGTATCCTTCTGGCGCGTATACAACAATTGGGAGACGGCTGTTGTACTGAATCTTGAGGGGAGAGGCGGATACGAATTTCTTGACCTTGGGTGTTCCTTCCGGCACCGCAATCAAAGTACCCATGGCAACCGAAACTCCGGTCATTTCATAGTAAGTGTAGCCCCAACCTTTCAGTGAACGAGGTTCGATGGCATTGCCCAACCGAATTTGATTAACGCCATCAATAAGCATGGTTGTGCCAGCAATTATCTCAACCATGAATTTATCTTCTTCTCCTCGCTCCTTATGAGATAGCACAATAATGAAACGTTCCATGCCCTCCTTTGCAGCTGGAAAGGCCTTCAACTCAGGATGTCCTGCTCCAAAGGCCGAAACACCGATTACCAAGCAGTTTACTACCAGCAACAACGCCAATGTTTTCCTCATCTCTGTCATAACTCCCCTAATCTAGTACCTTATTGCCGAAACCCTGTCATAAAAAACAAGGAAATTTGGTCAAGTTTATTGGTGTTAAAGCAATAGGTTATTTAGGCTGAAGGCTGTTAGGGGAGATTGCTTTGAGATTTTTCTTTTCCTAAAAGCCTTCAGCCTACAGCCTATTAACCTCGGTTGCGGGCAAAGCCCGCTTTAGATTCCTGTGATTCTTACGCCGAACATTGTTAATAGATGCTCATTTGTTTTCCATATATCCTGATGTCTGCGTTGGAGGATAAATAAAATGAGCGAAAAGATGTTGTCTTACCCAAAGTGAGAGGGAAACTATCTGTTGATCTGTCGGTAGAAATTTACAATTTCACAATTACCATCATTGCAGAAAAAACCTCCTTTATGAGTGCTGACAGCAGGCACCATAAGGAGGTTTTTACTTCATTGTTCAGCTTTGGGAAATTGGCTTACCAAACCGGTTTCAGATCCACTCTCCGATTTTTTGCCCTGCCTTCCTTGGTCTCGTTAGTAGTAATAGGCTTGCTTTCGCCAAACCCTACAGCGTTAAGACGTTTGGCATCCACCATGGCCTTTTTGACAAGGGAGTCTTTGATCGCATTGGCACGCCTTTCAGACAGGCCTTGATTATATTCAACCGAGCCTATGGAGTCAGTATGGCCTTCAAGCTGCACAGTCATTTTTGGGTTGTCGCTCATGACCTTCGCGATATGATCGAGCAATGGGAAGAATTCAGCTTTAACTTCAGCTTTATCAAAATCAAAAAGATATGTCTGTTCCAGTGTCCAGCATCCTCTTTCGTCGACCTCTACCCCTTTGGGAGTTGCTCCGCAGACGTCTATTTCGTCACATACAGTATCACCGTCAGAGTCGATACAATCAGTTTCTACAACTGCCGCGACCGCCTTGACCTCTACAACCTCTTCTACGACCATTTCCACGGGTAGACCGTAAGCGGCAAGGATTGTTCTCAGCTCCTTGCTTCCATAGGCTATTGAATATTGGCCAAAGACAATTTTGTCGTTAACAACCTTGCAATAGTTCACTGCACCCAGCAGGGTGGCTGCATCTTCAGGGGATAGTTCAAGACCGTAGGCCGTAAAGATTTTGTGGTAATCCTCGGGCGCATAAGCGATGTGTGTCTTGTTAAAAACAGGTTTGTCGTTGACAACTTTTGCATAGCTTGGCGGAACCCCGGCAACTTGTTCCGGAGGCAGGGTCAAACCGTAGGAATTCAGAATTGCATTGAAGGTAATCGAGGAGTAGGCTGTTACCTCATTATTGTAAACGACCTTTCCGCCTTTTACACTTGCGTAATCTGACGGGATGTTGGTTGCATCGGGGCTCAGTTCAATAGCCGATGCAGGTAAGCTCATTGCCAGCAAAACTAGAACGTATACAGCCATGTTAATAAATTTTTTCATCTGTTCTCCTTTTCATTTTTCGTGGTTTATATTTTTCCACTTTATACCCTCAATATTGGGCTATGTGGAAAAACAGTAGGCAGCAGGTGTATTAGGTGGACATCTTTTTCCATGTATTAACACTGGCACTACGTAACTTTCCGGATTTATTATTCTTATTTAGAGATTCGATCAAATTGAAAAGAGGCATAGAAAAATATACTAAGGGTCCAACAGTACAACGATATTTTTCCCTTTTACTTTATACTCCCATTTCAGAAACTGCTTATCGTGGTCAAACCAGACTGTAGATTTCCAGTCACCGGAAAATACAAACTTTTCTGCAGGTATTTGTTTATTTCCAATTAGTACCGTGTCAGAGCTTTTTTGAACTTTTACGTTTAACAAACGTAAATCTGGAATACTAAACAGTTGAGTGTGTTCTGTAATGGCGTAATGCCATACTGCTGTAGGGAAAGAGTTTGCAGGCAGTTCTATCGGCTGATTATTAAGTATGCCGATATAATCATAAGGTTTACGAGTAAGATCCACCTCATAGGTTGTGCCATCTTCATTGGCGTTACCCCACAAGCGCTTCATTTCCTCGGCTTCCCAAAATTCATGCGTATGAAGTGTGTGATAGTAAACCTCGAACCCAAGAATGGAAAGTGAGGCACGAGTCTTGAGTTCCTGCAGTTTGCCTTCCTTGTCATGTCGTGTGGTGTAATGCACCTGGCCAATCTTCTTTTTACCCAGTAGAATTGAGGCAAAATGATTTTTAAATGTTTCAGCCACAACAGTGGGTGCAGTTAGCAAAGGGATAATGAGGATTGCAAATAATAATACAACTCTAAATTGTCTCATAATTTTATTAGGGGCCAGACTAGTTGAGAGGATTTTCTCTGAAAATTTTTAAGAGAAAAGAATACAGATTCTGATCACGATGATACAGTGTGAAGGATGGCCAACAGCATCTGGCTGTTGGTCTCGGTAGTGGCTTCGTTATATTTAAGGCGTTCGTTGCTGAATACGTTAGCCCCTGTTACTACACAGCCGGTGAGCAGGCTACCGTTTGTGCAGCAGACAATCAGGATTCGAAGAAATCGATTGGTGCTTTTTCTCAAGGCATCACCTTAGTACAAGGCCTTCTCAAGTCGTTTATCACGGCCGTATGCATCCCTTACGAAGTGCATAGTACCGTTCTTATCCCCCCAGGCGGTCTGGTAGACGAGATGCACCTGCATTGGCTTCTCAAGCCTTACTACAGTGCGTTTACCTGATTTAATTATTTCGTTTATACGTTCTTCAGTCAAACCGCCATTGCTTTCGTTCAGCACGATTGCACCCTGCTTCACTGGCTCATCCATACGGATACAACCGTGGCTAAATTCCCTTACGCTGCGGTCGAACAGCTTGTGATTAGGGGTGTCATGCATATACACACTATGCTCGTTCGGAAAAACGATTTTAAGCACTCCGAGCGCGTTCCACGGCCCAGGATTCTGACGCAGTCGATACTGGTTCATGGCTCTAGGTGATACCTTATCCCAGTCGATTGACCAGGGATCAATTTCCTTATTGTCGGACCATCCCCTGAACAAGCTGATATGTTTCTTTTTCAGGTAGCCCGGGTCTTTTCTCAGCTTTGGCAACATTTCATGACGAGCGATGCTCGGCGTTATCGTCCAGTAAGGGTTAATGACTACATATTTGATCGTCTCGCTGAACACCGGCGTTTCATGGAAATGCTTTCCAACAATCACAGGCATATCGAAGATGACGTCATCATTGAACATTGTTACAGCGCTAAAGGCTGGTATATCAACAAGAATATATTTGTCGCCAAGATCATGATCCGTCCAGCGCAGCCTCTCAATATTCATTTCTATCTGGCGTAATCGATAGTCAAATGGCACATTCAATTCTGTAATGGTATTTTTACCGATAACGCCATCATCCGCCAGGCCGTGTTGGGCCTGATATTTCTTGATCGCTTCAACAGTTGTGTCATCGTAAGTTTCCGAATCAGATGTCTCATTCAGGTCTCCCGTCACAATCAAATGTTGTCTGATCGCTGGCAGTCGGCTATCGTTTTCACCAGGATGGATGGTCTTACCATCAGGAATCTGTGATGATTTTGCCGTGCTCGCCAGTTTACGATATTGCTTCAGACCTTCACGTGTCTGCCTGTAAAGCCGGTGAGATGGAAACTGGTCAGCAAGGAACCGGGCTACATCATTTGCGGCCAGGGCTTCGTTGATAATAGCGATGGGATCAATGTCTTTATCAGCCTCATGGTAAAACACCGCCTCATCCTCTTTAACTGGCTGCACCCTTCCATGACGCACATCGCTGATGTAATCAATCAGACCGACGGATAACAGCATATCCAGTAGCGCCAGATCATGTGGTTCTCGACTGCCCCATTTATCCTGGATGTCTGCAAAACCATAATCCTGTGGCCTTAATCCTTCATCTCCTGCCAATGTGATAGCCTCGAATATCGCAGTCGCGCGTTTTCCCGGCCCTTTTGTCGTTACCCACAGAGGGCGCAGCCCAAATTCATGATAGACACGGGCGATTTGCTGATCTTCTTTTTCTGACGGGATGCCATGCCACTTAAATCCAATAATCTCGGCAGGATGGTGTAGCAATATTTCCTCAAGGGCCGCCTCCAGCGTTGATTCCTGCGAATAGACAGCAATCGGTGAGATGCTGAAACCTAAACAAAAAGCTGCTAAAACCAGAACTTTCACCAGCTTGGGTAACGTATTGTGTACCATTTTTATTCCTCTATTCATATTTCCGTGTTGAGATTAAGCTATTACGGAGCGATATTCTCCAAAAATTTTAGCAGGTACTTGGCAGGGACAACTTAACTGTACCGTTATTTCGTTGCGCTCATCAGTGTTTTGATGAGAGTTTCGCCTTCAGGGCCAATAAAAACCAGTGCTTCATTATTTTTGCTATCAGGGTCTGTTTCGACAAATAATACAAAATCAAACGCCTCCGAATCCAGGTGATAATTCGCGATGTCGTCGGCGCTCAGGGTTTCATGACCTGCTCGCTCTGTTAGCACAAAATCGATTGAACCCTTACCATTGATCGCGCGATAAATGACCTCAGTGCATACCTGCATTGATGCATCGGCGAAATCGAAGCGAAAATCGTAGCCATCCCCCAGGTACGAGAACACCTCGACCAGAAAGGCTGCTCGTTCTGTATCACTCAGGCGCGGCCGAAGTACCAGCATTCGGTTTATGTGCGTATCCATGATGTGCTCAAGGTTGTTAAATATGACACCTTCGGCCACGGCTTCGATCATGTCTGCCTGCTTGCCGTCAGGCAGAGAAGATCGCTGCAGATTTGCAGCTAATTTCTGTATATCAAACCGTTCGTTGGATGGTAATACACCTGCAGACAGGTCAATAGATTCCCGATTCTCCGGTGAACCTATATACGTTATGCCGTGTTTAAATGCTCCGGGTATAAAAACGTCACTCATGTAACCGGCAGTATACGTAAGGATCAGATCTCCGGGTTCCAGCAGGCTAAAAATCTTCTGCTTCTGGGCATCGGAAAAGACAACAACGTGCGTGGCAGGGTCTTTGAGGCGGCTGACTTCCTTAAACAGGAACGATCGTATGGCGTACAGCGTTTTGTGCTGTTGTCCTGCGTCTTTTCTTGCGAGTTTTTCGGTGTTGGTATGTGATGGATATAACTCTGCAACCTGCTGCAGACGAGTCTCGGCCATGTCCTGCAATGCAGAAATCTGTGAGATAAGGTCGGCGTACTCGGCGTCGTTGTTCGCCAGGGTAGCCAGTGCCGACTGTGGGTCTGCCATTTCTCTCGCGTACAGCGTCTTGACTTTGCTCGTGGATTTCAGTAGGTCAGGTAGTGTTGCGTTCTCTCGCATGCGGTCGTAGCTTCCAAACGGAATCTCGGAGCGGAAGTAGGTTTCGTTCAATTGTGCGATAGCAAGCGGATCGTCTGCAAAACGAGCAACGATGAATGCGGTATGGCTTGCCATCAGTAACGTTGCAGATATTGAAAGTACATGGGCTTTAGTGTCAAGTTCATCAGCCGGAAAATCTGCATCTAGCCCACCATAGGAATTAACCATGTCCCAGAGTGTGGTCTGGGTCGCCAGGAAGCGAAACAGCAGGCCTTCAATCTTGTTGATTTCCTGGGCATTAAAATAATCTCGCCCCAGATCATCTGGGTGCGGTAGGTTGTCAAACTCAACGTCCAGTTCAGCCAAGTGCGGTTTGATGGTCTGAATTATGCGTAAATTAGAGTCCAGTGCACCTTCAGTAATTGCGATCGCTTTCAGTTCTTTAACTGAACGTTTACCAGTGCAGCCTGTCGCAATGATGCCTGCCACAATGCAGAGCAGAACAAAGAGACGAAACTTGATAGCTGTGCTATCTTCCATCAAAGTATCTTTCATTACTGTTTCCTAACGATTTCGATTTTATTTCATAAAGCCCAACAAGCCATTATCATTTTAGTAATAAACGACAGAAACAAGCGGCTTCACCATGGTGTTCGGCTGGAACCTTTTCAACTGACAAAAGAGAATTTCCCTCTAAATGTAATATCGCAATAAGCCGGCCAGATTACTGGGAACAGGACATAGTTATATTATGATATAATTACAATTAGTTAGTGGCTACTTTAGCAAGTAGCAGGGCAAGTCTTTGCCCAGAGCACTCTCAATATATTGAGGATATGTAAAATGTTGAGAGCAAAGGGGCGGCCTGGTTGAAATCATCTTCCAGGAAAGTCCTGATGAACGGGATAAAGCAATCGGTCTGGTTCATGACCCTCAGAGGGCAACTGAGAAGAAAAACGATGAAAGGAAGGACAAGGATCGCGCTCTATGTTGCGAAGGCTATCTTCAAAGAATGCACTGGTAACCATGTAGTCAAGTCGAGAAAGATAACATGATAATTGTATAATATCGATGAATTATGGGAGGTTGGGGCAATCCACGGAAACATGCGGCAATGGCAGGCGTTTATCACCCTCAATATGTTGATGGCAAATTGTCAGGAAGGCCTTTTGATGTCTAATTTTTTAAGTCTGAAACGCAGCGTACTCGGATGGATATTGAGGATGGACGCAGCACCGCCGGGACCGTTAATCTTCCAGCTTGTCTGTTTGAGAACTTCCTGGATATGATCCCGTTCAACAGATTGGAGGTCTTTCATTGCAGCATCCGCTGATGCGGTGGGCAA
>Ga0209633_10001100_pt1 | contig 29146 bp, 21 predicted proteins | sample Cruoilmetagenom1_FD_187290 | JGI IMG/M metagenome (GOLD analysis project Ga0209633, IMG submission 187290) | Oil polluted marine microbial communities from Coal Oil Point, Santa Barbara, California, USA - Sample 1 (SPAdes) (version 2) | ecosystem: Environmental > Aquatic > Marine > Oil seeps ... | reverse complement strand
CGGGGAGCTGGGAGTCGGGGAGCTGGGGAGCTGGGGAGCCACCTTAGGGGCGGCAAAACAAAAGATCGACGCGGCGGTTTGCCATTGGAAGATGTGGTGGTTGCGGCAAAAGATACGCGTCGATGCCAACGGCGTGTCCTCGCTGCAAGAGGGCAAAAACCAGCGAGTCGTCAATGCCGTCTGGCTTCGTTTCGTCTTTTGCCGGATTTTGTTGCAGCCTCCGGGGCAGTGGCCGGTCACCATAATGGGCACGATGAAAGGCCGCGCCGGCGGCAGAAGCGAGGAATCTCTCGCGTTTCGATAGGCTGGGAATATCGCCGATCAAAAGACGCCCTCCAGGTGCAAGCAAAGAGAGGGCGGCGTCACAAAAAGCCCAAATGTCCGCGTGCGCCACAATATAGTGGGCCAAACTGTAGGCGAGTACGAGATCAACCTGTCCGATTTGGTGTGAGAGCGCTGCCTTGCCCTGCGGAAAGCATCCAGCGACTTTTCTTATTCCCTGGGGGGAGGGGAGTAATGCCAGCATCTCGGCGCTGTCGACGAGTGTGAGCTGCTGTTTGGCTGCGACGCAGTGTTGCAGAAGAAGCTGGGGAAGCCGACCGCAGCCTGGCCCGATCTCGACAATCCTGCCACCGGGAGGGCAGTCGGCCAGGGCTTTTGTGAGAATGTCGGCGAATATGGCTTCTTCTTTGCCTTCGCGCGTGTGCAATGGGTCGTCGATTTTCTCGTTCTCATCAAGACTCCGGTCGCAGGCCATGCGGCGGAAATCCTCAAAGCTACAAGGTGAATGCGAGGCCGTGGCGTGGGCAGAGGGTTCGGAAGAAGACTGGGACGGCTTGATGCTGACAGACTGCTCTGAGAGGGTTGTCGTGGTTGCTGTAGCAGGCTTTCTCCTGGGCACAGTGGCGTGGTCCCCTGCTCCATTGGGCACTGTGGGCACTGTGGTGGGCACAGTCGTGGTTGGTGTGGTGTCGCGACGTGCCATGATTGCGATATTGGCCATGAGTTCAGGGGGAAGCCCTTCTCCTACCTTGTTCAAAGCGGCAATGAGGGCGGGGGGATAGTCGAGCATCATGGAGTTCGGCAGTGGTTTGAGAAAGAATCCCATTTCTTGTACTGGAGTGAGACCGGCTGCGGTGAGGTCGCTCCTGAGGGTGGGCAGGTCGTAGACGCGTTGATGGCCGACTGCATGGTCTCGTGAGGAAAGGTCTTGCAGTTTTTCTTGAATGCCCATGTGTATTGCGAGGCGGCGGTGCAGAGAGTTGCGATTTGGGACTGCCGCAAAAAACAGTCCTCCGGGGGCCACCCATTCGGCTGCCTGCTGCAAAAATGTGCGAGGGCAGTCGACGTGTTCCAAGATATACAAGGCGAAGACTGCTTCGTAGGGGCGAGGCGGAGAAAACTCGGCGAAAAGTGCTTCATGGCAGATGACACTGTTGCCGTGACGCTCTTGTATTTGGCCACACAGGAGAGGGGAGCCTTCGACTATTTCTGGTTGTATGCCCATGGAGAGTAGGAACTCTGTCAAAATCCCGTTGCCGTATCCCAGTTCAAGCACATGCTTGGCAGAGCCGAGCGCGGTGAGAAGTTGTGGGACGCTGTGCTCGTGCATAGCCTGTTCAATATGCAGGTCCGAAAAGTCAGGTGACAGATAGAGATCTGTGGCGATCTTGTCCAAAAGATCGGGAGTGACGGTCACGAGAGGCTCCTTGCGATTGTGATTCCCTGCATAATCTGTTCGTTTAAATTGTTCGCGCCGAATATTTCTGCTGCGCCGAACAAATGGGCCTGTAGGCCAAGCTGTGTGAAGCCTTCTTTTGCCTTGTTGAAGACAGCGCGTGCGGCAAAACTGGGGACGGGAAGCGCGGGTGCGTCGAGGCAGCCTGCGCTATGCAGGGGCGCGTTTTTTCGCACGACACCCATGGCACGTAGGCCATTTTCTGCTGCTTGCCAGGGGTCTCCCGACAAGTCGCCGCGCAGTTCTGTCACAAGAAGCAAACGCCCAGGTTTTTTTGGGCTGGGAGCAAAACTCACACGGTGTATATCGATTTCTTTGTCGATGGTGAGAAGAAGCTCGGGGCCTGCTGTAGTGTTGTCTGTTTCCACTTCTGCCCACACCACAACAACGCGGGCTTTGGGAAGAGCGCAAGGTATTCCGGCAGCGGTAAATATGTGTTCAGGTGGAAGACCGAGGAGCACAGGCGGAGATATCGTATGGGAGGCCCCATCGAGGCGAACATGTATGCCTTTTCTCGCGGGGGCAAGGCCTTCGCATTGGTCATACCAGTGAATATCTGCGTGTGGATGTGTAGAGATACGGGCAAGAAGACGCTGGGTAATCAGATCAAAGTTCCCGTTTTGTAAGCGGCTGTATGGTCGGTGCGGGCGGAAAGAGAGCGGTTTATTTTCGCATGCTGCTTGTAAAGTGGCGGGGTAAAAGAGCGGCATCCAGATTTTTCGCCGCAGATCAGCCGGGACGTCCTGCCATTGTCCAGGCAGAATTTTTTCGGCCACAGGCGTGATGAATTCCTTGTCAAATGTTGCGCCGTGATTGGCACGTGACACCGCAGCGTAAGAGTGTTTCTGCAGCTGAATCGGGTGTTTTTCTCCTAGGAGCAGGGGAGCAGTGTCTTTTTTGTGGAGGTTTTCGCGCAACTCACGACAGACACGCCGGCGGGTTTGGCTGTCGAGCATTGCCGGTAATGGGGAGAGGTCAACCGTGTGGAGGATATCGGGAACAAACCGGCCTCTTGTCCACATGCGAGTAGGAGGAAGTGTCACGATGGCGTCTCCTACCAGGTCTTCAAGATAGCCTGCGACAACGCGGATGAACGGGCGGTGTCCAGGACATCCTGGCCGGTACTCCTCAAGCCGAGGTGGTGCTTGGCTTTCTTCATAATCGAGTTCAAGCAGGCGAAAGCCGAGCGGAAGCGATGTATGTTCCGGCTGAAAAGGGGCAACACCTCCGCCGATCCTTTGGCGGGGCAGCCAAGCAGTCACTTTTTCGCCTGCAGCGAGGAGATCGGCTGCTGCCACCAAGGTATGTACTTCTCCACCGAGGAGTGTGACTGGAGCAGCAGAAACAGGAGCGGTCATAGGTTTTTCCCTGCTTCTTCTTGGCAGATACTTGCGGCTTTTGCAGGACTTTTCCTGGGATCGGTGTGTCTTTTCTTTGGCTGTAGCCTTTTTCTTGGCGTGTTCTTTTTTGCCGGTTTTTTGCAGTCTGTTGCTCGATGCTTACTTGAGCGCTTCTCTGTTGTTTTTGTTTCGATAGATATTTTCGGCAGAGCTGTTGGGTGGGTTTTCTGGGGATAAATAGGAAAAAGTACTGGAGGCGGAAGGTGTGTCGAGCTTGAAGACTGCCGTGTGACATGATGCTTAAGAATTTGTGGCAGTCTGTCGATGCAGGACGCGGATGGTCCTGCGCTGGTTTGTGGGTAGTCGTCAGGTAGCAGCTACGTGACGCGACTTCTTTGTGGTTTTTTCTGTGGGGTCTTGTTTTCGGCGATCCTTGGTCCATCTTGGGGTAGTCCTTTTGGGTGGTTCATGGGATTAGTCAGTGATAGGGCACCACATGAGGATTCTGGGTTTGCATTTCGGGCATGACGCTTCTGCAGCTCTTATTGAAGACGGAACCGTTGTGGCGTGTGTGCAGAAGGAACGTCGTGTGCGTGTGAAACACGCGCTTGGGTTACGCGCTGACGATGTGCGGCAATTGCTTGTGGACTGCGCTATTTCTCCGCGGGACATCGATTATTGTACGGTGACTTCCACGCAAAATTTGGAGGCTGTTCTCTGGGACGAGGACGAACTTTGGGTGGGCTATGAACGGCTGCCGGAGTGCGATGTGGCGTGCCCTCTCTATGAAGAGGATCCTGCGGCCCAGGAAATTTGGCCATTTTCTCATCAGTTTGCCCTGCGTAGCGCTTTTGTCGAGACTTCGGGGCAGGAGTACAGTTCTTTTCTCACAGGAGAAGAACAAAGGGAGATGCGCGGTGTTGCCGCCTGTGGCACAGGGGAAGAATATTTTTGGCACCCACTCTGGGATGTGTCACGCAGTCTTGAACGTATTGCCACGACTGACTATCGTGCGCTGCTGCGCGACCGGCGTTCTTCTCTCGGGTTTCACTGGCCGGTCACCGTCGAATTGTTCGGCCACCCATTGCCGTCTTTTTTGTTTTCCCACCATTTCGCGCATGCTGCATATGCGTTTTTTGAGAGTGGGGCGGAACAAGCCGGGATTCTCACCCATGATGGTGCCCATCCGGTAGGGATCGAGTCAGGGCTTTTTTGTTACGGCGAAGCCGGCGTCTTGCGAGTGCTCACACCGCATTATCTTGCTGTGGGCGAGCTGTACGATTTCACGGCGTCCCGTCTCGGCCTTGGTCTCATGAGTGGGGCGGGAAAACTCATGGGGCTTGCTTCTTATGGCAGTCCTCGTTTTTACAACGACCAGTTTGCCGGAAACTGGTATGACGACGGGACGCGACCTGGGATGTGGCGGACTTCTTCTCATTGGATTTCCCATATTGAGGGGAACGCCAGGTTATTGGGGCATGACCTGATGCACCTTGGCGACCCTGCGCGCATGCTTGATCCGATAAATGTGGACGCCGCTGCAAGCACACAAAAACTGTTCGAAGAGTCTCTGCTTCGGGCAGCGCGCGCGCTGGTAAGTGCCTTGCAACAATCGGACTTGAAGACTTCGACTCTTTGTCTTTCTGGTGGAACTGCGCTTAATTGTCCGACGAATACGCGTTTGTGTAAAGAGACGGTTTTCTCTGACGTGCGGGTTCCTCCAGCTTGTAATGACACGGGTCTTTCCCTGGGGTCTGCGCTCGCTTTGTATCACACTGTGCTTGGGTACCCTCGTGTGTTTGCCTCAGGAAAAGCGGACATGCCTCTCGGGCGAGAGAAAATAGTGTTGCAAGAGAAAACATCGGATTCTTGTCGGGTTTACTATGGATTGCGATCCTCTGCCGACGGAATAGATGATGCTATTAAAGCATTGGGTCTGCAAATAGTTTCGACAAAAGTCGCCGATCCTGCATGCGCTGCAGCATATGCTCTTGCTCGCGGTGAGATTGTGGGTTGGTTTGAGGGAAGGAGCGAAATTGGCCCGCGGGCGCTTGGGCACCGTTCCATCCTGATTGACCCGCGCGACCCCGATAACTGCCGGCGCGTGAATCTTGTGAAAAGGCGGGAATTCTGGCGGCCTTTCGCTCCTATGGTGTTGGAAGACGAGGCAGCATTGTGGTTTCGTGATCTCCCGGATACTTCTCCTTACATGCTTTTCACTGCGGGAGTTCGCGATACGCGCATTCCTTCCGTGACGCACGTGGACGGCTCCGCCTGTGTACAAACTGTAAGTCCCGCTAATGGGGGGATCTATCGACTGCTTTCGGAGTTCCACCGCATCACGAGTGTGCCTGTCCTTTTGAACACTTCTTTCAATGGACCGGGGGAACCGATTGTGGAAACCCCTGCAGACGCGCTGGAGTTCTTGCTTGCTTTCCCGCTCGATCTGCTTTTTCTGGACGGGCGGATGTGCCAGACAGCTTCACGTGCACAGCGGCGTGCAGCGGAGTTGCCGCCGCTTGAAAGCCTGTCGTTTTAAGGCATTGTTTTTCGAACGTCGTTTTTGGACGTCGTTTTTCGTGTGCCAGAGGGGTGATTTCGCGTCGAGGGTTTGCAGTGAAGACCCCGGAAACACGCTTTAGTACGAATGATTCTTCTGCGAGATAGCAGTGATATCGAGCACGCGGAAATCTATCCGCTTCTCTATCCGCTTCCGGGTCTGGTTTCTCTCCAGGGTTCTTTGTAGCCTTGGGTCTCGGCTTTTTGCCGTTTTTCGGGATGGGGCTATTTTTCGAGATGTCAGGTTACTGTTTTGCTGGGCCGGAGGTCTTTTGTCCGGCTGCTACGTGCCTGGCGTGTACTTGCCTGACTGCTACTTTGAAGATGTTGCCATGCCTGCGAGTGGGGCTGTGTGGAGGAGCGCACGCGCCGTGAGAAAGTCTGGTCGGTGTGTACCCAGCCAGGACATTGCTTCATCGTGTAGCGTCTGATTTGTGACCTCGCGGTGAGCGGTGGAGCGCTGCCCAATATGGTGCACATAGGCGCGGCTCACAAAGTGTCGATAACCCTTTTGTTGCCAGTCCCAACACATGAGATCGTCACTGAACCAGTGCAGCGGAGGAAACCCGCCAATGGCATCGAGCGCCGTTTTGCTTGTCCAAGCAAGAATGGGGGAAACGCGGTCGGTTTCGATCACTGTCTGCTCGGAATTGTAAAAATTGAAGCCAGGATCTGGTGCGCCCCCATTCGGGTTTCTGATGTTTTGCGGGCCGCACACATAGTTACTGCGAGCAGCCAGAAAACCGATGTCTACGCCAGGGACTTCCTTTTTTATATAGGACACGTCATCAAGGAGAGTCGAGACTGTGTTTGGCAAGAGCACAGTGTCATCGTTCACGATCAAGAACTCTTCCACACTGACGTGCTTGATGGCAAACTCGAAGGCCTTCCCGAAATTATCGCATCTTTCCGGCTGACAGAAGACACGTGCTTTCAGATTTTTTGGGAGGAAGGGAAGTGGAGAACACGGACCTTTCCACGCCACGACGACATCTGCGTCCGGGACGTAGCAGGCGATGGATTGGCAGAGAATAATGAGGTCTCCCCAGATTTCCTGGGGAGACTCTGATCTGCCTGTGCGCGCGGTAGCAATGACCATAGTGACCATGTGCACGGTGTCGGCCTCTCGCGGGCCGGACTTAACTTCTGGGTCTGCTCTGGTGTCTGCTTTTGTGGTTTTGTGTGTGCTGCCATGCCCTCACTAGGCAATAGTGTCTGCACGAGCCTGAGGCTGGTAGCGTGAAGCTGTCGGTAAAAAGTGGCTGTTAGCGTCTTCTGCTGGAGTTGCGAGCTTTTTCGCGACGGGCGAGAAGGTCAGGTTCGATGACGATCTCCACTTTTTTCGCGCCTTCAAAGACAGACAACTGCAAGGGCTGTTCCCCTGGTTTCGAGACGATCGTGGCGCCACGTAGGAAAGTGATTTCGTGTCCGTCACCATAGTGGCGATCGGGCAAGAAGATCTCTGTGAGGGCAGCAGGGACAGAGTCCTTGTTTTCTGTCTGTGGCTTCTCTGTTTTCAGACGGTAAGTAAAAGCAAAGCGGCTAGTTTCGCTGTCGAAGACCGCCTTTTCCGGAATTCCTGCAACTGCCAGAGCAAAAGGACGAATAAGGGTGTCGAGTATTTCTTGATCGAGCACTTTTCCATTGGAAGCGTACACCCAAGAGAGAACTTTTTCGTCGGCTTGGTTCGCTATTTCGTCGACGAGAGCTGGGTCTTCGTCGCCGAAAGCAGACAAGAATGGAACTTCCGAGTTTGCAGCGGCCTGTGTGACGGCATGATCGACCACAAAGTCTCCGGAACGTTCACAGAGTTCTTTTCGATCGAGCGTTTCGGCAGCGAGGGCGTCGATGGGCAGTATCTGCTCTGCGGGGCAGTCGATTTGGAAGGAGAAACCCGTTTTGTCATTGGTGAGTTGCGGAAGCAGAGTCTCTGCTCCGAGCGAGAAGGCGCGATAAGGCTGATGCAGAAGGATGCGTTCTCCATCTGCCCGGCGTACTCCAGCAGCGACAGTATCGTAGAAATTTGCGAGTTCGTATTCCGCGTCATGGCATCCGAACAAACAGCTTTGAGAGGAAGGTTCGCTGGGAAGAGGGCGGTCGAACAAGTCGTAGCCGGCAACTGCAGGAATGCTTTGTAGGCTCTTTGCGACTTGTTCCCAGGCATCAGCGACAATTTCTCCGGCATCGCGTCCGTCGCTTGCTTTTTTCTTTCCGCCTAGGTCCAAAGACTGCAAAGCAGCTTGCGTGTGGGCTGAGTCGGGGGCGGGGGACTCTAGGCCGGGGTTTTGTGGTGTTTTGTCAGTTTCTTTATTGGATGGGCTGATCAGAGTTATCGTTGTGTTTTCTGTTGTGTTTGTGGACTGGGGTGGCGGATGCGCTGTTTGCTGCGATCTTCCCGTGACGGATACTGCCCAGGGGGCGAGACTTGTCTCTGCCCCTGTGTCGTCATAGCTGGAACCCAAGACGGGGAGTACGCGTGCTCCTGCTTTTTCTATGGCGAGCGCTGCTGCGGTCAGGCGTTGGAGATAGGCCTGGTCATAGTGGCCAGGGATGGGTTCCAAGGCTGCATGGTTCCAGCTTAGTCGTACGAGATTCAAGCCTTCTTGTGCCAGGTTCACTGCTGTGGCCACGCTGACACTTCCCTCTTGCGTCGTCTGTGCAGTGGCATCGATATGGGCGTTGACCCCGTGGAAGGTCACGATCCTGCCTGTGTCATCTGTTGTCCAGCGTCCTGTCTGTCGTAGAGGACGAGCGACTGTGTCCTCTACGACAGACAAATGATCCGGTTGATTCTCTGAGGGGGCAGGGTTTCTTGTCGTTGGCTCCTGTGTTTTGTCCGTTTTTTCTGGGGTTTTTACTGCGAGAGACGGACCAGTGGCTTCTTCGGGAGTTACCCTGGGGGTGAGTTCGGGTGCAATGGTGATCGGCCGGGTTGTGGTAGTGGGCGAAGCGACATGAGGAGTGTTTTCCTCTGGTGCCGCGAGTGCTGCCGGTATGACGCTGAAGGTCAGCGTCATACCGGCAAGACATCCTGCGAGACGAGCAGAGAAGCGAGGACGGCGCGATCGTCTTTGTGTACGGAATGGCACAGGTTTCCCTTGGAATGGTGGCTGAGAAGAAAGGCGAAAATACAGAAAATGGCAATTAGTGTCAAATTATGGAAAAAAATGAGAAAAGGTAGGTAAGGGGTATGTGAGGTTTTTGCCTGCTGTCCCGCGTGACGCTGCCCGCTCCCTCCCTGTTGGGCCTTTCAGCGGTGCTGCTCCATGCCATTTCTGTGCCACCCGTGTGCAGGACGAAACTGTTCTGGCTATTCCTTTTCCCGGGTAGGGATATGAACAAATAGCAGGTCACAGCGTTTTATTCGGTATGTCCTGTCGAAAAAAGTGCTATTCGTCTTGTGTGCTGTTTGCCTTTCGTGATGCGATCGGCTGAGATTGCAAAATGCCCATCCCCGACAGTTTTCGCCAACTCCTCCTGCAGACAAAGATATGGCCAGACGTGCTTGCCCTGGAAGCGGCACTTGAAGTTGCGCCGGCATCCTTTCCTGACGAAGAGTTACCCAGCGATTCGCTTTCCGAGTGTGTTCGTATCCTTGTTGATCTTGGCTTGGTCTTTTTTGAGGGACCCGAGGGGAGAGCGTTTTCTGTTCCCGCTGCTCTCGACGGTCTCACCTTTTCTCATAGGGTGTCCATTCCCGAAGCCGAGTCTGGCTGGTTGCGTGTCTGCCCCGACTTTTCTCCTCTTCTTCCCCTGCGTAATTTCGACGAGAGCATCCTTTGTGCCGGTTATCCGCTTTTCTTTTCAGACGATACGTTTCTTTGTTTTCCCCCGGGTTTGCCGGGCCTGGTCGCTGGAGAGATAGTAAATATTCGTATGGGTTTTGATGAAGATGGCACCTTGGTGGAGGTCTCTTCTGCTGCCCAAGCAGAAACGACGAGTGTGCAAGGGGCGCCTTCTTCTTCTTCTTCTTCTTCTTCTGGGCGGCATGCTTTGTCCGCCCTCTCCAATGTCTCTCCTCCTTCGCCTGCTGCGATTGCCGCCATTTGGAGCGAAGAGGAACAAGGCCATATCTATGAGATTGTCTCGGACCTTTTTTCCAGGGCATTGGAACAAGGAGACCTGCTCCTGGCAGATCAAGTGGGCAGTGTGCTGCTCTGTCGCGGGTTTTTTGACTGCACTGCCGGCATCCCACTCACAAATTTGTACCGTACCGCGGGGTTGGAAATTACCGGTCGACTGCTTGGGCCGCGCGACGCTGTTGCGGAAACGGCCATAGAACAAAAAGAGCGACTCTCGCGTGATATCGGCCCTGGGGCATCTGAGGCCCTGAGTCTTTTCGAAGACGGCGAAGCCCTTGCTGCACTCCCGGACGAGGAGCTGGCCGTTCTCTTTGCCAAGCCTGGCGCGCTCTATACATTTACGACGGCGACTCCCTATGGTCGGGCAGTCACGGCAAACCTTGCGGCCCGCCTTCCCGCGGTGCACCCTGGGGGGCTTCTTGCTCGTGCCCACTTGGCGAGAATCGAAGGACAGCTCGACGAAGAACAAGATTGTGCGCGCAAGGCTTTGACAGCGGCACCCGAATGTGGGGCAGTTGCCCGTTTTGCTGCGGAGATTGCGAACGATCGGGGAGACGCAGACGAATCTTTACGCTTGCATGCCCTCGACCCAATCTCCTGGCAAGACACTTCCCTGCTTGAGAAATACTTGGTACCGGATGGCGCACGCGCACAAGCTGGTACGGAGCAGGGAGACGAAACCCCCGCTACTGCTTTCTCCCTGTGGGAACGAGTTCCTTGGGTGGTTGAAAAAATCCGCCGGGCTTTGGAATATGACATTCGCTGGGATGCCCATGTGGCCGAGGCCTACCAAGTTCTTGATGACCTTGGAGTCGAGGTTGACAGCCTGCTCAACTTGTCGGGCACAGCTGTTGAAGACGTGGCCCTTTTTACTTCAGCCGCGGATGGCACCTGCCCGATTGACTGGGTCATTGCTCGCCGTGGTCCGTTGTATCCGGCAGACGAGCAAAACATGATTGCAGGATGGGCAGCTGCCGGCATAGACGTGTGGGAAGTTGAAGAAGTCGAGAGCAGTGTTCTGGAGCAAACGAACAAGGTCGCGTACGAGGCGGGCCTGCAAGACCGCAAAAAACACGAAAAAGACCCCAAGAAAGGCGCGCAGGCGAAGAGAAAGAAAGAAAAAAGCCCGGCCTGTGTGCTGGTATTGCGCAGTCTGCGTGACGCCCATCTTCTTTGTCCGGTGGAGTCACCTTTTCCCTTTGTTTTTCGTCGCGGTACCTTGATTCTGAGCGTCCTGGCTCCGGTCGGAGACAAGAGCGCGGTCTTGCCCCCTGCGCTTTCTGTTTCCCGTTCGGTGCTGTCGACTGTGCATGAAGTCATCGAAGATGAAGGCGACCCGCTCGACCTTCTCGCCGCTCTTTTTGCAGAAACTTCTCCAGAGATCGCACCTTTTCTTCCCGCCGATCTTGAGGGAGAAAACCTTGTCTTTTGGAGGGCGGAAGTGCGAGTGACAGACCCTGACGCCGCCTTTTCCGCGCTTTTTCGCTCTCACCTCTTTGTCACAGAGGACGGTCTGCTGTTTCGACGGCGCGGCGACGAAACAGAACACTGGATTGCAGAGAAAGTGCGTCTCATGGGCACGCTTGTTGAATTGGAAGCCGCGTCCCGCCCACGAGCTGCTTGGTTGCGCGAACATGTGCTCGACTGTCTGCAAGATGAAGCAGGTGTCTTGAGTGTGAAAGAGTGGGAAGAGACCGTCGACGATCTTCTTGGTGTTGCCTTCCCTACAGACCCTGAAGATCTTCCCCCTGTCCCATAACTGACCGGTAAAGTCACCGGCGCGCATCAGGTGGTGCAGTGGAACGAAGAAAGATCAGGTTTTATCTGTAGTGTCGGGCGTTTTGCGCTGTCGAGACGGGGCCGATGGAAGAGAGTGAGAAGCCTGCTCTTTCTCGGGAAAGAGTTCTATCACACTCGCGAGCAGTGTTTCTTTTCCGTTTTCGGCTTCCCCTTCTGGCTCCAGCGTGTGCGGGGGCAGGGGCGGAAAAAAATGCAGGACCTTCCCCTGCTTTTGCTGTACGTGTGATTTGGATAGAGAGGTCAGAGGTTTTTTTCCATGGCTTTTCATACGAGTGTGGATGTCAGGGGAGGAGGAAATATTTTTGTCTTGCGGGGCGAGCTCTGTTTCTGTCTGTGACTTTTTCTGTATGTCGGGGAATGCCGGGTGTGTCTCCTGAGAAATGGTGTGAAACTGCCTTGATCTCTCGTTCTTGCGGGCAGTGATTGTGGAGATCCAGAGCACGATGGTGAGAGGACGCCAGGCCAGAGGATGTTCGCTGTCGGGCGGAGGAAGCTGCCCTTCGTCGTATAAACGCTGGATTGTAGCGGGGGGAACAAGCACCGTGGCAGCGATGCGGTCGATGTCATACCAGTTTGTTTCTGTTGGGTCTGTCAGGTTTTCCGTGACTTTTGCTTGGGGAAAAGAACGGAAACGGCGAAAGAATGTCCCGAAGTGCCTGATCCGTAGCAGGAGAAGCGAACTTGCGTGTGTCCAAGCGAGAAGAAAGAACACAATAGAGAGTCCTATAACGCGTATGCCGTACACCATATCCACCCCTTTCTTGCTGTATTTGCGGAATTTGCGGAATTTTCCGTAGGCCAGTAGAGACTTGTCACTCGAATCCGTATCAGGAGAAGAGTTGTGTCGGGAGCTGGTCGCAAGGTCTGACCGGTTCGTGGTCGAGTCTGCACGCGAAAAAATAGACATACCAGCCTAAAACCTTGAGCATTCGCTTGAGAACCGGCTTTGTCTTTCTCTTGTCGAAACAAAGAGACTGAAAAAAAAGTTTCCTTTTCTGGATTTTCTTTTCAGTGATTTGGCTTGGTGACCTTGAGTTTTTCTCCATGCCGCTTCTGTGCACCGGGTTCGAGTCAGAACTCTCTGCAGTCTGTGTGTATGTGTCTTATCTTGAAGTCGGGAAGAGTCCTCAATGAAGAGTCCTCAATGTCGGGGGCATCGTGCAGATGGTCAGTATTTCTTCTTTGTAAAAGCAGCGAACTCCCCCTATTTTTTTCACTTTTCCTGCCAACATTTCCTCGGGTTCTCGCTTTTCCTGCTTTTTCGATCCATGCTTGTACTGCATTGTCGTTTCTGCAGGTGCGGAGGAGACGTGGGGAAGTGTGGCGTAAGGTGGCGAATGCGGGTTTTGGCGTGTTTATACTGGGTTCCGCAGGTATTTTTGGACCCAACTTTCGTATCGAAAGTTGGGTCGGGGGTGGGTCTGGAAGCCGAACCCCAAAGGGGTGTTGGGTGGGGTGGGCCTCTGTGCCAAAGCGCAGCGGCTGCAATGCATGCTGGGGTGAAGAAAAAAGGGGGGAACCATGACTGCACGAATCGGAAACGAATTTCTGGCGGGACTGAAAGACGGGCGCTGTCTCTGGCTCGGGTCCGCAAAGGTTGGTAATCCAGAAGATCATCCTGCTCTGTCTGGGCGGCGCACACGGTCGCAGGACTATTCGATTTAGCGCATGAGCATTCTGATGTCTGCCTTATGTGGGCTCCGCGGTGCTCCGCACCTTTCTGAATGGAGAAAAGGTGTAAGAAGCGCCAATATCCGAAATGCTTTTTGGTATCGACTACCTCTTGGCCGATCTCTCGCGTTACATCACCTTTGTGGCGGGTGATATTGTGCTCACAGGCACGCCGGCAAACTCTCGTCCCATGCAACCGGGCGACCATGTCGAAGTTGAAGTCACAGGTGTGGGCCGTCTCTCAAACCAGGTCGTCGAAGGACCATCACCCCGGCACGAAGTCGGACATCAGCCCACCGATTCAATGGGAGTGCGGGTCGTGGCCCTTGGCCCTGCGGACGCCCTGCGCGCGCAAGAGACGGAAACTGCCTCCTAATGGTGCTGCCCAAGTGAGTTTTTCGCGTGCGTGCTTTCTCGCAGGTTTTCTCGCTCGCTCCAGGGTTGCCTTTGCCGTCTTGTGCGCTGCCGGCAGGTTTTGGCTTCCGGTAACGGGCAAATACCGCGGGCGCGCGGCGAGCCGTCTCACGGGAAATACCGCGGGCGCGCGGCGAGCCGTCTCACGGGAAATACCGCGAGCGCGAGGCTGCCGCAAGAACTTCACCTGGGTATATCTACCAGAGATCTGTTGACAAGGGAGAATTTTCCCTTAATGCTAGAAGCCTGGCAAAAGGAACGAACAGGCGGGATGCGCGAAATGGGTTTTTGTTCTTTTTGTAGAAGATAGGTCTGTAGGAATGCGCGCGCCGACAGTGTGTCAGTGCGAGATTGTGTCTGCAGGCTGCAGCTCGAACCGAAGCTCCAAGGGGGAAAATTCATCATGGCGCAAATCCGGACGACGCAAGATCCGGCTGATTACAATCTTTTCGACCCGGCTCTCAAGCCAAATCCCTACCCTTTTTATCAGCGCTTGCGGGAGGAAGGCCGCGTCCTGCAGAACCCCTTACTGGGTTTTTGGATGGTCACGGGTTACGAAGAAGTGCTGTCGGTTTTACGAGACCCGGAGAACTGTTCTTCGGCCCTCTTTGGTGCCGAAGTCGCCTCATCCTTTTTACCTGCTCCAACCATGCTTTTTTCTGACCCTCCGGATCATGAGCGGTTGCGTGACGTTGTGGCGAAGGCCTTCAGTCCACGTACAGTGCGCTCAATGGAACACCGTACGAGAGAGATCACAGAAGAGCTTCTTGCCCCGCTCGACAGGGCAGAGGTCTTTGATGTGGTCGAAGGGCTGGCTTATCCGCTTCCTGTCATTGTGATTGCAGAAATGCTCGGAGTGCCTCCCGAAGACCGTGACGATTTCAAACGCTGGTCTGATGCAGTGGTCGGCTTCAGCTCCTTTGGGGAAGAAGAACAGGGGAAGGCCGAAGTCGAAGTGCAAGAGCTCTCCGCGTATTTTGCGGAGACAATTGAACGCCGTCGACGAGAGCCCGGTGATGACTTGGTGAGTCAGCTCGTGGCGGCGAACACCGATGGGGCAATGTCAGATGAGGAACTTCTCGCTGCCTGCATGCTCCTGCTCGTGGCAGGAAACGAGACCACAACCAACCTCATCAGCAATAGTGTGCTGGCCTTGGGCCGGTACCCCGATCAGCGTGAGCTTCTCATCGGCGATCCGAGCTTGCTACAGAACGCAGTCGAGGAAGTGCTGCGTTTCGATGGGCCGGTACAGGCAACGCCGCGTTCTGTCCTGCATCCTATCGAGTGTGGCGGGGTAGAAATCCCTGAGGGGAGCATGGTTTTGGCGATGGTTGCGGCAGCAGACCGTGACCCGGCAGTCTTCCCTGACCCTGACGTGTTCAACATCGAGCGGCCAAATGCCGGACGGCATGTTGCCTTCGGTTACGGTATCCATCATTGTATTGGTTCGCCACTGGCACGTCTCGAAGGCCGGATCGCGACAGAAGTACTCTTGCGCAAAGCCCCGAACTATCGGCTTTTGGACGACGAGACTCCACTCGAGTACGGCCCGAACTATTTCTTGCGGGGTTTGCTCCAACTGCGCATCGCCCCCTAACAACGCCCTGGTTCTCCCGCACCCTGACTTTTCCCTGCTTTTTCCGGATTCGCAGATGACGGAAGGAGTTTCGCGCGCCCCTTGACTCGCGCGACAAGGGGCGCGCGAAACAGGGGATGATGGTGTCGCGGTGCCAGTAGCCGTAGCCGGGGACGGTTGGGGGGCTGACGTCGAGCGGTGGGCAGAAGATGTCGCGTACGGCTCAGTCTCGTAGGGTGGGGATGGGGATGCCGGTGGTGCGTGCGATTTCGGGCAGGCTGACAAAGTTGGCATCGGGCAGGATTGGTTCGATGGGGAGTGTGTGGTCTGTGGATTTTGCGGGTTGCTTGGGTTTTTTTGGTTTTGCAGGCTTTTCCGGTTGTTGTTGAGGGTTTCTGGCGTCGAGGATGGCTTGGGGGGTCGAGGCTGGGAGTGTTGTGTGCTGTCGTGGGATTGAGGGTCGGGAGTGTGGCGATCCAGCCGGCTATTTTCCTGTCATAAAACCAGTATGGAACATTTTTGTTGATGAGGTCGGGGTAGGGCATGGGATGGCCGGAGCAGCCTTCGCAATGCCATTGGCGGAGTGTCGTGGGGTCGTGGCCGAGGTGTTTTGCGATGTCATTCAGGCTGAAGAGACCGGGGTTTTGCAGGGTGAGGTCGGTCTTGTCCGGTGTTTCGGTCGCATCTTGCGGAGCGGTGTCTTCGGGTGTGTCGTGTGGGGTGTTTTGGGTTGGGTCTGGTGTGGGGCCGGGGGGGAGGCGGTTTGGGTGAGGGCCTGGACGATTTGTTGGGTGAGGGCGAGGACTTCGTCGATCCAAGGCTTGACGACATCGCCGTGCCATAAGCGGGCGTGAAAGAGAATACCGCGCCAAAGGATCGGTTCACTCCAGGCGGGTGCGGGGATGTTCCCCTCGTCGTGTCATCTTTTTGTGGTGGGGAGGTCGGTGCCGAGTGCGTGGGCGATGTCCGCGAGAGTCCAGAGAAAGGGCGAGGTCGATTGCGTCCAGTCATCCCACGAAAAAGGCCTACCGGAAGGCGGAAACGCAGGCTCTGCCATAGGCTCATCTCCATCCGTGGGGGTCTTCCCCTCTAGTCTGTCCGACAGTGTTTTGTGCGAAAAACTCGACAAACCCAGAATGTGCGTCTCGCCGCAAGAAATGTGAGTACGCATGTTTTTTAGTTTGGGTAGGTCAAAGTCTTCTTGTCGTCCGGAAACTCTGCGAAATCCTAAAAGTAACTTGCATGAAAATTTTCTGGGAACCTTGAAAAATTTCTCACAGTTGGGTTATGTCCTGCAAGAAGGGACACAGTAAAGGGGCACTGTGAAAGGATGGCATTGAGTTCAGTTGAGAGAAAAGCGGAGTAGTTGCCTGCCTTTTTCTGTTCGCCTGAGGATTGCCCCCTCTGGCGACTTTTCTGGTTTTTTAGATGTTTATGATGCTTTGTCAGCGTGTTGCGGGGGTGCAGATAGGGTGGATGAAGGTCTATGGCAGAAAATATTGCAGAGTCTGCTTTTTATGATGTATTGAGAGTATGCACGTTATTTGGAAAATAATAATAAATCGCCATATTTGGTATGACTTAAGGGAAACGGGACGGGTGTCAGGATTTGTGGCTTTATTGGAGCGGCCTCTAACCTTTTCTACGAGGAAGCTGGCCGTAGGGAGTCCGTTTTCTCACGTCTGTCGAGACTTTACAGACTTTACGAGAGGGTCCTTTGCCTTCTGTAGAGCCCTTTCGGGGATGTATGCACGTGGCGCGTGACGCGCGTGCGCAGGTTTTTCTGTGCACAGGCTGTCGCAAGGCAGGTTTGTGCCGGCAGTGTGCGTTCAGCTTTTTGGTGAAACTCGCGCACAGCAGTATGCCGAACTGTGCATGCTCGCACGAAAGAAATGTCGTATTCCTGAGAGCGCACAGAAGGTTTTGCCGAAGAGGCCGCAGGGGCACTGTCTTATTGCCATGGCAGCGTAGATAGTAGTCGCAAGTCGGGTTTCCTGTTTGGCCTTGCCGGCGTATCACAAAATAAAGGGGGCGGATTGTTTCGGGGAATTTCCGAGATTGTCCTGTTTTTGACGGGGATGGTGTCGTCTTCAATTCGGCAGCGACCGCGCCTCTTGGACACGGTTGAGTGCCTTAATATGGTTTTCCGTGTCGCGTGGCAGCCGGTTGTGATTGTTTCGATCCCGCTCGGCATGATATTTGCCCTCAACTTTGATTCTATGTTGAGTCTTGCCGGTTTGCGCGAGATTGCAAGTGCAGGTCTTGTGCCGGCTCTCGTGCGCGAAATTGGTCCACTGTTTGCGGGACTCATCACTGCCACTACCGCGGGCGCTGCTTTTGCTGCAGATATTGGAGCGCGGCGTGTACGAGACGAGCTGGACGCGTCCGAGATTATGGCGGTAAGCACGGACTCCCGGCTTTTTATTCCTCGCATTATTGCCCTCACTTTGGGAGGGCCTGTGCTTTCGGTTTTCGGGACGGTGACTGCGGTTATTGGCGGGTGGGTTCTCATTGTTTTACTGCGTTCCGGCAGTGCGGGAACTTATCTCAATGGCCTTGAAATGACGCTTCGCACTGGGGACGCCCTGCTTCTGCTGTGCAAGGCTGCCTTCTTTGGTTTTGTCACGGCAGTTGCTGCCTGTTACTCCGGCAACAGAGCAAAAGGCGGTCCGACTGGAGTGGCAGACGCGACGCGCCGGGCCATTATCGCGAGCTATTCGCTCATCGTGCTCGTGGCCTTTATGTTCAATCAGTTTTTCTATGGGATGGCAACCGGCCTGTAAGGAGACCCTGTATTACAGGGCTGCTTGAGAAATGGGGAAGACAAAACAGCGAAGCAACGAAAGGAGAACTGTGAGTACCAAACGAGAATTCAGGAACAGGGTGACCGATAAGGACACGCTTTTTCCGACAGTGGGTATTGTCCTGTATGACATGGGGCGCGTTCTGAAAAACCCGGGATTTGTCTACTGGAAGCAGATCTTTGTTCACGCTTCAAGCGTTTTTGCAAAGGCAGCCCCGCTTTCTCTATGGCTTTGTTTCTTCACGGGAACGGCCATGACAATTCAGACCTCAAGTGTGCTTTCCATGGTCGGCGCGGAACGTGGCCTTTCTGCCGTGCTGATTGGTTCGACCGGCTTGCGCGAGATTGCCGTCATGCTGAGCCTCTTTGGTATTAGCGCTTCGGTTGGTGCCGGTTTTGTGACCGAACTTGGGGCCATGCGCATTTCCGATGAGATTGACGGCCTTGAAGTGATGGCAATCCCGAGTCATCCCTATCTGATGTCGACCAGAATGATCGGCGCGGTCATCGCGACGATCCCCCTTATTGTTTTTTCAATTGGGGCTGTTTTGGGGGGCGCGTGGATTGCGGCCCTCTCGCAGCGTCCGGCACTGAGCATTGGATCTTTCGAGATGTTCTTTTGGAAGGTTATTACTCCGATCGACATCTTCTATTCGGTCATTAAAGGCGTCACGATCACCATCTTTACAGCTGCAATCAGCTTGAGTACTGGATATCGGGCGACTGGCGGACCGGTAGGCGTGAGTCTTGCTGTAGGACGGGCATTGAACTTGTCGGTCACCGCTGGAATCCTTGCGAATCTTGCTTTTTCTTATTTCTTCTGGGGAACACGTGACACGGTGACTTTCTAGGAAAGAGGCAACAGGGCGTTGCCGGAGAGACCACCGGAAGGAGAAAAGATGACGGAAACGGAAGGGTCAGAGCAAGAAACCGCTGACCAGAACAAAAGTTTTTGGAAGCGAATATTCGGTTTTGCTGCCGAGGGCGCTTCTGCCGAGGGACGACACGGTCTGGTGCGTGGTGGGACAGTTCTTACTCCTTTCCGCAAGGACCGGGCGGCCACACTGGCCGGCATCGCGGGTGTGGCCGTTTTTGCCGGTCTTCTCTGGCTGGCCTTTGTGGGCACCGGCATCTTGAACTTTGGAAACCGCAATGTCGAAGCCGTTTTCGGAAGCGGGCTGAACGTGGTTCCAGGCGCGAGCGAGGTCCGCGTGCACGGCCTCATGGTCGGTCAGGTTGGCGGAGTGGAATTGCGAGATGGGCAAGTCATCGCCACCCTCTCGATCGACCGCGACGTGGATTTGCGAGAAGATGCATCTCTTGTGGTCCGCCTCAAAAGTATTTTGGGCGAGAAATATGTGGACCTCGACCCGGGCTCTGCCACGACTCCTCTGGGCGATCGGCCGATTACCGATGTGATCATCGGTGCCGATATCACGAAACTCTCATCGGGTAGCCCCGATTCCTACGAGCTCTATGATGACTTGGGAAGAGCAGAAGCATTCGACATGCTGCAAGAAGTTGCCGATCTCACCGCCGAATACACTCCTCAGGCGAAAGATCTCATAGTCGACACGCGTAGCCTGATGGACCGTGTGCACCGCGCGCAGCCCGACATGTTTCGCACGCTCGACGAAGTGGGGCTCTTGCTCACCCTTATCAACTCCTCTCCTCATATGGGAACACTTATTGATCGGGGGCGGATCGTGCAGCGTTCGCTTGAGCGCCTCTACGACACGGCCAGACTTGATTTTGCACGTGTCGATAGCGCTGTGAAAATCCTCAACTCCCTTTATGAAGGCAACGCGGACAATATCGAGCTGGTGTTGGACCGGTTCCGTCACGTGTACTACAACGCCGCTGATGCCTGGTTCCTCTTTAAAGCCGGTGCGTCAGTACCGGTCGCTCTGTATGGTCTCGGACCTCTTTTCCATGTGGACCCTCGCCGGGAGGGCCCAAACCCTTTCCCGGCATATCCCGAGTTGAGCCTGCCCGCACACACCGAACCACCCTGGGCTTCTCCTGCTTCGGCACCGGTTTCCACTTCGACTTCGGCTCCGTCAAGCGAACAGCCTTCGGTTTCCACTTCGACTTCGGCTCCGTCAAGCAAACAGCCCTCGGTTTCCACTTCGACTTCGGCTCCGTCAAGCGAACAGCCTTCGGTTTCCACTTCGACTTCGGCTCCGTCAAGCAAACAGCCCTCGGCGTCTGAGAGCAGCAGCGAAAGGAGCGGTCAATGACCAAATACAAAGGAGCAGGCGCCGCCATACTTAACGTCGTTCTCTATTTTGTGGGCGCTGCCATCTTGTTCGGCTGGCTTCTGATCCGGGCCTCAAATGGTGGCTTTCTCACTGCCGCGTCGCATCACTACTCCATGCTTGCACCCTCTGCGCCCATGATCGAGCCAAACAAAACGGATGTTATTACTACCGGCGGCGTGGAAGTTGGTGTCGTGACCGGAGTTGACTCGAAAGAGAACGGGGCCTTGATCGAGTTCAAGATCACCGGTGACGTGGTCTTCCAAGAAGACGCTGTCGGTTACGTGGTCATACAGCATATTATCGGGCAAAAGGCGGTCATGATCGACGCAGGTCATGCCAAGAAAGAAGCCTCTGACGGTATGCTGATTCCCTATGCCGACGAAGGCAGCATCGTGAATGCCGACGATGCAATGGGGCCGGTCCGGGAAATGATCGAGATCCCCTATGGGGAGGATTTCCGGGATTTTGTCGACCGTAATGTTGACGTGGGTGAGATCGTACGAGACGATGCCGAAGAAATCCTCGAAGGGGTCGATGACCTGCGTGGAGTGCTCAGCTCCCAACAGGAGGCGCTCGAACGATCGGCTGACCGTTCCGGCGCTCTGATCGATGAGCTGTCTGCGCGCGGTGCCGACATCAGCCTCCTGATCGAGAGAGCCGCCGACCTTGCGACCGAAGTCGAAAGCCTGCTGCAAGGCCGTGTCGACATTGTGGCCAGAGGCATCAGCCTCGCCGCAGATACCCTGCAGCTTGCCAGTGCCCGACAGGTCGAAATGAGCGCCATCCTGGCACGCCTTCCTTATGTGGCGAAGCTGGCTGCAGAAGTGAGCGACGAAGTGATCCGTCTCGCGGAAAACCATCAGGGAAGCTATATCGACTTGTCCGCAGTACAAGTTCCCTTCCTTGATGAGATCCTGCGCATCCTGAAGGAGACATGACCGTGGCACGGTCCAGAATGCTCATAACCACTGCTGTTGGCATCTTGTGCGTGCTCGCTGCCTTGCTCTTCGTGAACCAGGGCGGCAATGTGGGAAGCGCCAACGAGTATGAAGCCGTGTTCGACAATGTCACAGGACTCGTGAACCACAGTCAGGTTCTCTATCGTGGCGTGCAAATTGGTGAAGTCACAAGAATCGACCCGGCCGACAAAGGAGGCCATGACGCGCGCCTCACCCTCACGATAGATGGGGAAAAAGTCCCGCCTTTACAGGACGACGCCTCCATGACCCTCCGCTTGAAGTCAATTTTGGGCGAAATGTTCATGGATCTCGATCCAGGTAGCTCCGGCACCCCACTCCAGGGAAAAGAACTGCCGCGCACACACCGGGACACCAGCCTTGACCGTCTTCTTTTCGCCGGTGCAGGACTCTTCGACGATCTCCGCACTGCCGAAGAAACAAAATTTGTGCTGGATGAGCTACGCTTTCTCATTGATCACTCGAGCGATGATCTCCTCTCCATCACATCCAATACGAAGGAACTCGTACAAGGTCTCGAAATGCGCCTTGACACCCTGAGCACCATCATTGTCAACATCGACGAGCTCACTGCCGCTACCGCAGGCCGCGCGGATGAAGTTGGACAGGCAGTCCTCGATGTGAACCAGATCTTGTTCGACGTACAACGTGCCCTCGTTCGCAATCACGAACAAATTACCGACCTTGTCACAGTTATTGAAGACGTCGTCGAAACAGCCGACCTGCCTCTGCTTGACGAACAGCTCGCCCAAGCCCCGGCCTACATCGACGAGGTTTACCAGATGACACGTTTGCTGCATGCCCTCGCATACCACGAAATACCGATCCTTGGATCCCTCGTCCTTATGCCAAACCTCTCCTCCGACGTTTACCACCAAGTGAACGAGATCAAGCACAACCCCATTCTGCGAAAAATAGTGATCGAAATGATCGAGACCTACTACTACTCCAAACCACCTTATCCAGGAAACTAAACCAGAGCCTCCACACACCCTATTGTTTCAGAGGCCCCCTTGCCCGCTCGCGCCCGGGAGTGGTGGGAGGCCCCTGTTGCCGGATACTCGGTGATGCGACCATGGTGAGGTTTTGTTGGTGTGTGGTTTCCCACTCGATTGGTGTTGTGTAGCCAAGTGAGGAGTGGAGTCTTGTTGTGTTGTACCAGTTGGGCCAGGCGAAGACATGCCGGCGGGCCTCGGTACGGGTCGTGAAATGCCGGTCGTGGATTGTTTCTCGTTTCAGGGACGCGAAGAACGCTTCGGCAACGGTCTTATTCCAACATACTCCGGTCCTGCCCACTGACTGGGCGACCCCATACGCATTACCGGCATTGGCATAATCGCGAGAAAGGTACTGGCTGCCCCGATCCGAGTGGAACACGATCTCGACCTCAAGACGTCCTCCGCGGGTGTCTACAGCCATGCCGAGCGCGTCACGGACGAAGTCGGCGCGCATGTGATCGGCGATTGAGCCGAGCGCGTCACGGACCAACTCGGCGCGCATGTGATCGGCGATTGAGCAGCCGAGCAGTCGGCGCGAACCGAGATCGAGTACGGTCGCGAGGAAAAGCCGGCCCTCACCGGTACGCAGATAGGTGATATCGTCCGGCCGGCGCCGATCGGGAACACCAACAGCAAGGTCGCCGCTGACGAGGTCGGGGACTTGTATCTTGCTTGCAGCCGGGATCGTGGTGCGATAGCGGCGTTTCTCGCGGCCCACGATGCCATGGAGACGCATGAGTCGCTCGACACGTTTGTGGTTTATGCAGCGTCCTTCACGTTACGGTACGGCCAGCCTCAAGATCCCTTGTAATCGCAGCTTCAGATGACAATGGATGACAATGGGTGACAATCGTTGTCCGATGGATGATGCCCTGGAAATAATCCAGCCGCGAACGTTCCCTTCAACATGATCTTGCACCGGTGCAACTTTCCCACTTGCTTGTGCGAATCAGCTTATCCGTGAATAATGCACCAAAAAAAGAACCCGGAAAGAGAGATTTTTATGGCCGCGGATTGGCCGCGGGAGATTGCTTTTCGGCGACATTGGTTGTGAACTCTTAGGTTTTCTTGTTGCAGGCAAATAGATGGGTGGATTCTTTCTCCAGGAGAGCGGCAACGTATGAAATCACGCACTTCCCCATACCGTCGGATATACCCCGTTTTTTTAGATGACTTCCATTTTTTGGGCGTAGTGGCAGGCGCTGGTGTGTTGTTTTTGTGTGCCCCTTGCGATGAGAAGTGGGTCTTCTGCTGCGCACAGGGAGTCGGCTTTGAAACAGCGTGTGCGGAAGCGGCATCCTGATGGGGGGTTTGCGGGGTCCGGGGGGTCGCCTTCGAGCAGGATGCGTTTACGGGTTCCCCGGAAGCGGGGATGGGAGATGGGGACCGCAGAGAGTAGGGCCTGGGTGTACGGGTGGGAGGGGTGTTGGTAGACCTCTTCGGCGTTGCCTTCTTCGACGATCCTTCCCAAATACATGACGGCGACTCTGTCGCACACATGGCGTATGACGGAGAGATCGTGTGCCACGAACACATAGGAGAGCCCTAGGTTTTTTTGCAGTTCTGCGAGCAGGTTGACGACTTGGGCTTGTACTGACACGTCTAATGCGGAGACTGGCTCGTCCAAGATGAGTATTTCGGGGTTGAGCGCGAGCGCGCGGGCGATGCCGACGCGTTGGCGTTGTCCGCCGGAAAACTGGTGTGGGTAGCGGTTGTCGAAGTCGGGGTTGAGGCCGACTCGTTCGAGGAGTTCTCGGGTTTTTGCGCGGCGCTCGCTTTTGGGCAGGGTTTTGTGGATTTCCCAGCCTTCGGCCACGATTTTTCCCACGGTCATGCGCGGATTCAAGGACGCGTAAGGGTCTTGGAACACGATTTGTATTCGGCGCCGTAGGGCACGCAGCTCCTTTTCCTTCATTCTGAAAATGTTTGTACCACGGTAGAGCACGCGTCCTGCTGTGGGGGTTTCGAGGGCGAGGAGGAGGTTCGCTATGGTGGATTTTCCACAGCCTGACTCGCCCACAAGACCGAGCGTTTCGCCTGGGTGCAGGTTGAAGCTGACGCCATCCACTGCACGCACGCGTCCGCCTGCTCTCCTGGACAATATGCTTTTGCGCAGCCAAAAGTGTTTGGTGAGGCCTTCGGCTTGTAAAATCGGCGTGTTGGTTTGCTGTTTTTTCTTTTGTCGTTCCAGGACCCGCTGTTCCAGGCTTTTCTCTTCTGCATCCCCTGGCCCTGCATCCCCTGGATTTCGTGTGTTTTTATTTGGCATGCAAGATCTCCCTCCAATAGTGGCAGGCGCTGTGTCTTCCTTCGTTTGCTGCATGAAGGGCAGGGGCTTCTGTCAGGCAGCGTGCTTGCGTGTGGGGGCATCGGGGATGGAAAGCGCAGCCACTTGGCAGTGCGCTCATATCAGGAGGTGCTCCCCGGATCGGGATGAGCTTGCCCCCATGATGTTCTTCCACGCGAGGAATCGAGTCCAATAATCCTTTTGTGTAGGGGTGCGCCGGATGCTGGTACACTTCCATGACGGTGCCCTTTTCGACAATCCTTCCCCCGTACATCACGTGAATGGTGTCGGCGATTTCGGCAACTACCGACAAGTCGTGCGTGATGAGCATGAGTCCCATGCCCGTTTCTTTTTGCAGCTCCATCAAGAGATCCATGATCTGGGCTTGTACGGTGACGTCAAGCGCAGTCGTGGGTTCGTCTGCAATGAGAATTTCTGGTGCAAGAGCAATCGCGATCGCGATCATCACCCGCTGCCGCATGCCTCCTGAGAATTCGTGTGGATAGCTGTTGTAACGTTGCTGGGCAGAGGGAATCCGCACCCGTTTCATGAGTTGCACAGCCTGTTTTTTTGCCTCTGCACGCGGCGTGTTGTTGTGTACCCGGAACATCTCGGCGATCTGGTCTCCCACGCAGAACACCGGATTCAGCGCGGTAAGAGAATCTTGAAAGATAATTGCGATCTTGCGGCCACGTACCTGACGCTGCTGCTCTTCTGTGAGCCGGAGCAGGTCAGCACCCCGGTAGCGGATTTCCCCGCCGGTCACAAAGCCTGGGGGAGAATCCAGGATCCCCATGACTGTTTGGGCGCTCACGCTTTTGCCCGACCCGGATTCGCCGAGGATTGCCAGCGTTTCTCCTTTATGCAGGCTATAGCTGAGGTTGTTGACGGCGTGCACGATGCTCTTTGGAGTGTGGAACTCCACGTCCAGGTTCTCGACTTCGAGCAGGGGGCCATGCCATTCGTTGTCCGGCCAGTTGGGTGGGGGCGTGGTTGTTCCCTGCCTGTGGCGGAATCCGCGTAGCTTGGAAGAAGATTGCCTTGGAAGCATGATCACCGCAATTTTGGGTCGAGGGCGTCGCGCAGGATGTCACCCAGCATGATGAAGCTCAAAACTACGAGACTAAGGCAGATTCCTGGGTAAATGAGCAGGTGAGGGCGCTGTAGAATCCGGTTTTGCGCCGTGCTGATCATGAGTCCCCAAGAGATTGAGGGAAGCTGCAAGCCCACGCCTAAAAAGGAAAGGGTTGCTTCGGTTGTGATGGAAATTCCCACAAAAATGGTGGCGTAGACGATCAAGGGGCTGATCGAGTTGGGAAGAATATGGCGCACAATGACGCGGCGGTGTGGGGCGCCAAGCGCTTGCGCGGCGCGCACATAGTCGGCGTTTTTTTCTGCGAGGACTGCTGATCGCATGAGACGCAGCATGGTTGTCCAGCCGAGGGCGGCAAGCACAAGGGACACTTCGAGGATGCCGCGGTTTCCCACAGTGCTCAACACCACAATTGCACCGAGGACGGTCGGGATGCCGAACCAGACGTCAGTCAAACGCGCGATGATCGTGTCGAGCAGGCCACCATAATATCCGGCAAGCGCACCAAAGATCGTTGCGAACAGCGAGGCAACTGTTGCAACAAGGACGCCTGCTGTCATTGACACCCGCGCCCCGTAGATGACACGCGCATAATAGTCACAACCTTGGATGTCGTAGCCGAATGGGTGCTCCCGGCTTGGGGATTCGACGCTTCGTTCCAGACTGCAAAAGTGTGGGTCCGCGTCGGTGAAGAGGCCGGGCACGATTGCCATGAGGCCAAACAAGAAGATGATGCTTGTCGCAATCCAAAAAACCGGGCTGCGGCGTAACTGCCGCCAGGCGTCTCCCCACAGGCCCGCTTGACGTCCTCCGCTCGTCGTGGTCCCTGCTGTGTTGTCCCAGGGGACCGACCGGACAGGTGGGCCGCCCGTACGCTCGGATGGGAGACCTGCGCTGTCCGCAGGAAGCGGATGCAGAATGGAACCGGGGTTTGCATCTGGTGTGTTGGTGTGCGTGTTGGTGTTGTCCTCGCCTGGGGGATTGTTGGAGTGCCGATCAGTCATAGCGGATCCTCGGGTCGAGCCAGGCATACAAAAGATCGGCAATGAGGCTCATCAAAAGGAAGATAATGATGAGTGCGGTGACGATTCCCACGACGATGTTGCCGTCTTGGTTTTGCACTGCGCGGAAAATCTCGTTTCCGATGCCCGGCAGGTTGAAGATCCCCTCGGTGACGATTGCTCCGCCCATGAGGCCTCCGAGGTCGACTGCTAAATAGGTGACGACGGGGATAAGGGAGTTACGCAGCGCGTGGCGACCGATGACTCTTCCCTGTGGGAGGCCTTTTGCTCGGGCGGTGCGCACATAGTCGGCGCGCAGGTTCTCGATCAAGCTTGTGCGCAGTAGCCGGGCAATATAGGCAAGAGACACTGCGGCGAGGACCGAGGCGGGTAAAATGTAGCTACGCCACCCGTCTTGTATACCTGCAATGGGTAATAGGTCCAGCTCGACCCCGAGAATGAGCTGTGTCATGAAGCCAAGGACGAAAACGGGAATGGAAATCACCGCGGTGGTCGAGACAAGGACGAGCATGTCCAAAAAAGAGCGATGAAAGATCGCGGCCAATAGGCCTGCTGCCATCCCGATAATGGCCTCGAAGGCAAAGGCTAAAAGGGCAAGGCGTAGGCTTACCGGGAACTTTTGCCGGATGATCTCAGTGACGTCTCGGCCACGCAGACTCTCCCCTAAATCCCCTTGGAAAAGGTTCCCCATATATTTGGCGTACTGAATGGGGAGTGGGTCGTTCAGATTGTATTTTTCCCGTAAGGCTTGCACCGTGGAAGGGGAGATTTGACGATCCCCTGCGAGCGCCTGAATAGGGTCTCCGGGAATAGCGTAGACCATTGCAAAAATGAGGAAGGTCGCTCCAAAGAAAACGGGAATGAGCTGGAAGAGGCGCCTGGCAATATAACGTCCCATGTGTCCGGTCTTTCAGAGGTTGTACTGCGAGTTTCCCTGCCGGTCCGCGTGCAGGTGCAGTGCGAGTGCAGGTGTTGTGTCGGGCGTGTGTGGAGACTGCCTCGATGGGTAGACCTGAGTAGGCCGCTGGGCTAGCCAATGACCTCGACTTGGCTTACCCGTATCCGGTCGAAAGCATCGATCGCAGCATTCTCGATCCGCTTGCTGTGAACGAGGCTGGATTGACGGAAGAAAGCGGGGATGACTGGCATGTCTGCCAAGATGAGGTCTTCGGCCTGTTGATATTTCGCAATTGCCTGATCGAGCGTGGCAGCGGCATTCCCTTCTCGAATGAGCTGGTCCACTGCAGGATTCCGGTAGAAACTGTCGTTGGTGCCATCGGGCGGCCAGGCGTGGTAGGTAAAAAGAGGCTCAAGATAGCTTTGGGGGCTTGGGTAATCCATGATCCATCCTGCGCGGAAAGGTCCGGTAATGCCTTTTGTCTTGCGTTTTTCGAGATATTCAGCGAAGGGAAGTGCCCGGTACTTTATGTCCGTGATGCCAAGGTTCTGTCTCAGGTAGTTTCCGACTGCTTCGATCCAGAGATCGTGACTTGATCCGCTGCTGTACCAAAGAGTGAAAGTGCCTTCGAAGCCGCCTGCTTTGTCAAAAAGGGCTTTTGCCTCTTCGGGGTGATACTCGCAGGCTTGGCCGCACGGGTTCTTGCGCGCACCAAAGACGACAGGCGAAATGAGGGAACGGGCAGGGGAGCGGGTGCCCGAGAAAATCTCTCTTGTGATGGTGTCCCGGTCTATTGCCATGGAGATGGCGCGGCGCAGGTCGGGGTTGGCGAAGCGTTCGTCGTAGAGCGGAAAGCTAATCCAGTTGAAGATGGAACCGTCTCGGAAAATATAGCGGTCGCCAAATTCCTCCGGCACTTTCTCGAATACTTCCGGCGGGATATCTTTTGAGATGTCGAGGTTTCCTGCCTGTACTTCTCGGTAGGCGGTTGCCATGTCAGTGTAAATGCGGAACTCGACTGCCTCGGCCTTGGCAGGTGTTCCCGCATAGTTTTCATAGCGTGTGACTCTGATGTACTCGTCATGACGCCATTCCCCATCCATCTCAAAGGGGCCGTTGCCAATGGGTGCCTTCTCGTAGGCTTGCATGTCCTCGAATGCGACAGTGGGCAGAGGATAAAAGGCGTTGTAGCCCAGCGTGAGGGGGAATTGACTGAAGGGGTCTTTTAAGGTGACGCGGAATGTGTGGTCGTCGAGGACTTCAAGACCGGAAAGAGTTTCGGCGGTTGGGTCGGCAATGCACTTTTGATCGGCGTCTGTTGCACACTGGACGTCGTCGTAGCCTGCAATGCGCTCAAAAAAATGGGCGTTGTTTGCGGCGTTTGATCCGTGCGCGGTGTAATTCCACGCGTTCACGAAAGAGGCAGCAGTGACCGGCTCCCCGTTGTGAAAAGTCCAGCCGTCTTTAATGGTGATTGTCCAGACCTTTTCATCTGAGAGCTCGATCGATTCTGCCATGAGATTGGTCGGCTCAGAAGTGATCGTGTCGTATTCCACAAGAGGAGAGAAGAGAGCCATGAGGACTTGGGAGCCTTCGCTCTCGTTTGTGAGAGGAGGAGTGAGGTGCT
>Ga0209633_10001099_pt1 | contig 29181 bp, 30 predicted proteins | sample Cruoilmetagenom1_FD_187290 | JGI IMG/M metagenome (GOLD analysis project Ga0209633, IMG submission 187290) | Oil polluted marine microbial communities from Coal Oil Point, Santa Barbara, California, USA - Sample 1 (SPAdes) (version 2) | ecosystem: Environmental > Aquatic > Marine > Oil seeps ... | reverse complement strand
CAATGATAACTAAAAAATTTGCAAAGGAATTATACAAAAACCAGGTCAGGGTTGTATTGAAAATGAATACCTTTGATGAAAAGCTCCAGGATCTGCTTACCGGCAAAAAGGGTTCATTTAAGGTAATCCATAAAGCTTTTAACAATCTCAGACAGGCCGGGTATCCTTCCAAACAGGGGTTCATGGCTGTAAGTACTATAATCTGCCGGCAGAATCTTGATGAAATCCCGGATCTTTGGCGCTGGCTGCGCAACCGGGATATTGCCCCATACTTTGAGATAATAACACCCCAGGAAAATGCCAAAAAAAATGAATGGCTGAATGTCAATCCTGAAAAATTAAAAAATGTATTTTACCATATTTCAGAAATTGACAAGGAAGAGTATGGCTATATATGGGACCCTCAGCCCCCTCTAATAGGGAACAGATGCATGCGCCATCAATTTTCATGCCTTGTTACTTCCCAGGGATATGTTATGCCTTGCGTAGGCATCAACATTCCTGTGGGATGCATCAGAGAAAAAAGACTGGCAGATATCCTGAAAAACAGTGAAGTTTTACAAAACCTGAAAAATTATAGAAAAACTATCAAGGGGCCGTGCTGCGTATGCGAAAAAGCTGATACTTGTTATGGCTGCAGAGGAGCCGCTTTTCAAATGACAGGCGATTATCTTGCCTCTGATCCCCTATGCTGGAGAAATATAGATAAAAAAGATGAAATTATAAGTTTGCCATGCGCAATTGATGAGTTTATTCCGCAAAAACCGCCCATGAGGGTGGTCGATAATATTACCAGGATTGGAGAACGGACTGCCGACGTTTCTGTAACCATCTCAGAAGATATGCCGTTTGTTGATCAGGATGGAATTGTAGACGAGAATCTTTATCTGGAGATGATGGCTCAGTCTATTGCAGCGTTTAACGGTTTCATGCACGCAGGAGGGGCTTCTTTTTTCCATGAAGGTCTTTTGCTTGGAGCCAAAAAGCTGACGATATCAGGGCAGTCAAAAGTTGGAGATAAACTGGATATTTCAGTATTTAAACAGGCTCGATACGGTAATTTTGGTATAATAAAGGGTATCATTTCCAAAAACGATGAAATTATTGCCAGTGGAGAGATAAAAATCTGGCATAAAAGTTAGAAACGAGGACGAAATTTGTGTTTTCGTATTTTCGTGTTTTCGTGATAATTTTTTTGGGTTCCAGCTTTGCCGCTTTAGGAATTTTGTATTAATGAAAAAAACAATATATATATATTTCACCTTGTTGTTTATGTTTTTTGCCAATCTCTGCACTTGTTTTGCTCAAGAAACAGAAGATGTTTCTGCTGAGACAGCCAGGCTTCTGAGAAGACTTGAGCACAAGATGGCCGGGGTAAAGACTATTTCAGCCGGCTTTGTTCAGGAAAAAGACCTTGCTCTTTTCAAAAATACGCTTATAATTAATGGTTTTGTATATTTAAAAAAACCGGATCTTTTGGCATGGTATGTTACTGAACCTCTCAGGTATAAGGTTGTAATTAAAGGTGATAATGTTGAGCAGTGGGATGAGGAAACGGACAAAGTACAAAAAATTTCGATTAAAAAAAATCCTGCCCTGCAAGCGGTGTTTGAACAGATGGATAAATGGTTTTCAGGTTCATACTTATCCATGACAAATGAATATTATATAAAAATTTCAAGCCGTGCCCCTGTATCTATCCGGTTTATTCCAAAAGACGGCACTTATGCTGAAAACATTATAAGCAGCGTCACGGTACTCTTCAGGAATGATGAACAGTATATTCAAACAATTGAAATTAAAGAAAAAGCAGGAGACATAACAAAACTAACATTTATAAATACACTTTTAAACGGAACAATAGAAGATAAAGCGTGGGAGGTTAGACCACGTGTTCAGTGAGCTTTTTGCAGGTCTTTTCGATTCACTTTCAAAACATAAAAATCCGGCAGCAATAATCGCTGTAATTGTAATCATAGCATCAGGACTTGGCCTTTGCTACATCCGGTTTGACAACAATGTGGAGATGATGCTCCCTGATAATGATGATATCCAAAAAAGTATGAAATTTTTGAGAGAATCGGATATTTCAGACAAAGTTATCCTCTCTTTCAACCTCAAGTCATCCCGACATAAAACTGTTGATCTTATTGCAGCGGTCGATAATTTTTGTGCTTCCTTAAATACGCCTCTTATAACAGATGTTGTAACCGGTATTGCAGAGTCCAATATAATGGGCGACATGCTTGATTTTTTAAAGTATGTCCCGCAGCTTACAGATCAAAAGGCACTCAACGAAATAGAGGAACAGATTACCCCGCAGGGTGTAAAAAAGGCGCTTTTCAACAACTACCGCAATATGCTTGCTCCGTCCGGATCATTCATGTCCGGATTCATAAGCTCCGATCCTCTTGGAGTAAACTACAAATATTTACATGCTCTGTCAAAGCTGACAAATTCATTCGGCTATGAAATAAATATTAAAAATAGTCATTTTATCAGCGCTGACGGGACTCATGCCATGGCTATTTTAACGACACCGGTTGTATTAACCGATGGATTTGGGTCAAAAAAACTTATAAGCTATATCAAATCCCGGATAGCTGATCTACCCGATTATGTTAGTGCGGATATAATTGCCGGCCACATGCATACCATTAGCAATGAAACTGTTATTAAAAAAGATATATACCTAACACTTTCTATCTCGATCACTCTGTTTTTATTATTATTTCTCTTTTTTTTCAGAGACATAAAAGCTGTTCTCCTTTTTGTTATCCCTCTGGCATCTGTTCTTGCAGCGACTAATATTACCTTCCTGTTTCTAAATAAGCTCTCATACTTTATTATAGGAATGGGCGGAGTGATTGCCGGTATTGCCGTTGATTACGGAATTCACGTTTATATGGCGATTCGTACGGGAGATGGCCGGCCTGATTCGGTAAAAAAAATTTTTAAACCGGTAGTAACAGGCGCTTTTACTACCATGGGTGTATTTGCAGCCTTCTTTTTCTCGGATGTTCCAGGATACAGGCAACTGGCCATGTTTTCTATTATAAGTATCCTGATATGTCTTTTATGCGCACTTTTTTTATTACCCAATTTTCTTGAAAAAAATAGTTATAAGCCAAATGGTTATAACCAAAAAAGAGCAGGCTTAAATAAAAATAAATTTTTTAATAAATTAATTTCGGATAAATTAATTGTCTGCGGCTGGGTCAGTTGTATGATATTTTTGCTAATTTCATGCAGCAGGTTGGATTTTTCAAATAACATAGAACAATTCGATGGAAGCGCGGCGGAAGTGCTGCAGGCTGAACAAAATTTTCATCAAGTCTGGGGTGGAACAGAACAGCCCGCTGTTTTTGTGGTTTCGGGCCAAACCATTGAAGCCGCTCTTGAAAAAAATGAAGCTATTTATAAAATAGCAGTGAAAAAAACAGGGGAAGATAATTTTACCAGTTTTGCATCCATCTGGCAGTCCGCCGGAAGCAGAGAAGCGAACTTAAGGCGCTGGAATAAATTTTGGGAAAAAAACAGGACACTTAAACTTAAAAAACTGATTGCGCAATATGGTGAGACATATAATTTCAGGGAAGATGCTTTTTCTCCTTTTTTTGAAAATCTCCAATCCGGTATGATTATAAACAATATCCCGGATAAACCTGAATTTTTTGCAGCTTTAACAAAAAAATTTGTCAAAAATAAAAAAGACGGATTTGAAATCCTCTCTTTTTTTCCGGATAAGGAAAAATATATCAACCCCCTTTTAGAAATATCTAATAATGTTCAAGGAACCTTTATTGTTTCCCGCAAGATGTTCGCAAATATTATTTCAGAATCAATTGGCTCTGAAATAATTTATCTCGCAATTATTGCCGGCATTATAATACCACTGCTGGCTTGCTTTTTTTTAAGAGATATTAAACTCTCCCTGATTTCTCTGGTGCCGGTTTTAAGTAGTATTGCTGCAATCCTGGGGATACTCCCCTTGATGGGAATGCCTATGAATGCGCCGTCTGTTATTGCGTGCATGGTTGTTACAGGTCTTGCAATAGATTACGGTATTTTTATGGTATATACCTGTTCCCACAATTTAAAAACAGGCACTTATACAGCGGTTACACTCTCGGCAGCAACTACCTTGATCGGCGCAGGAGTACTTGTATTTGCAAAACATCCGATGCTCTTTTCCATAGGTGTTACGCTGGTTACAGGTGTGTTTGCAGGATTTATAGCATCTATAATTGTGATTCCTGCCTTATTCAGGTTAAGGGCACAAAAAAGGAATCTTTTTTTTAAATGCGCAGGTTGATATTGGTTGCAGCCTTGATGCTGCTATTGCCCGGATGTTTAAACAAAATACCATTTAAAAAACCAGCCCTTATTCATGTAGGAGATGTCGATCCATGGTCAGTACGGGACAGCTTTGCATCTTCTCTTCCTGAAAAATTTCAATTGATCAGCTCAACAGTTTTTACATACAGGATGCATTCTTTTGCTGCCATTGGTGTCACCGAAATTGATACAAGGAATAAAAAATTCATCCTGGCTTGTATAAATCCAATGGGTCTTAAGCTGTTCGACCTGTCTGGTGATGAAAATAATATTGAGTCTTTCTTTGCAATGGAAGAATTTACGAAACAAGGTGATTTTGCCAAAATTGTGGCAGATAATGTCAGAAATATATATTTTGATCGTATTCCAGGCAAGGATGCAGAAATTGTTAAAAAAAAGAAAAAAATTATTTTTTCCGAACCTGTCAACGGCGGCACAATGGAATATCTGTTTGGAGGTACCGGGAACCTGTTAATAGAAAAAAGATTTAAAAAAAAGGGACGTAAAATCTGGTCTGTTTTTTACTTTGAATATATCTTGAAAAAAGGTAAACTGCATCCATCAGGAATTATTTTGAAACATTATAATTATAAATATAAATTGGTTATAAGTTTAAAGGAAATGCTTTTATAAATAGTGCTATGCATAAAGAAATAACCGGCTGCATGTCGAATTTTAAAGTATCCGCAGATGGAAAAATTTGCGGAACATTTATTTTCCCTTCCGATTTCATCGGATTTCAAGGACATTTCCCGGATAAACCGGTTCTGCCTGGAGTCTGCAAAATTCTGGCTGTCAAAATAATGATGCAAAAATATTATAAACAAAAGTTATCAATCAAACAGATTATAACAGCCAAATTTTTTGCTCCTGTTACATGCAAGGATGAACTTGTAATTGAATGTCTGCCCAATGAAAACAAAAATGGTATTTGTATTGTCAAGGCAATGCTGACCTGCCAGGGGAAAAAAATTTCCAAACTTGAAATAGAAATAGAAAAAAATGGAGATAATGTTGCAGCGTCGTAAAAAAAAAGGATATTTCAAATCAATAGAAGAAGCGCCATCCCCCTTAAGTGTACAGGTGAAAAAACGGGTTCAGTTTAGTGAAATTGATGCTTTGGGCATTGCCTGGCACGGCAGATATCCTCTCTACTTTGAAGAAGCCTCTGCTGCTCTGGGAAGAGCCTGCGGGCTTTCATATAAAGATTATTTTAAGGCCAACCTGAGCGCGCCCATAGTGCAGTTCCATATTGATTACCACCAGCCGCTTTTTCTTGACAATGAATTTTTTGTCAAAGCTTCTCTGATCTGGTGTGAAGGCTCCAGGCTAAATACCGAATTTGTTATTACAAAAAAAGACGGAACAGTTACTACAACAGGTTATTCGGTTCAAATGTTTATTGACAGCACTATCAGCGAAGTTTTGATTTATCCGGCGGAACTGATAAAAAAATGCAGGCGGCGATGGCTTTCAGGAGAGCTGGCATGCCTGCAATAAAAGCAGTTGCAGTGGCCTGCGACATAGTCACCCCTTACGGAGAAGGGGTGAACCTTTGCTGGAAGCGTTTAATGGCTGGCGAAAGCGCCATTGGTGAAATAACGCGTTTTGATACCCGTCATTTTAAAAGCAGCAAGGCTGCTGTCATACCTGCCCTTTCCTGCGACGCCGGTGAATCTCTAATTATGCAAATGCTGACTCCCATGCTTAATGCAGGCAATACGCTTATCCCTGAAGACACCTTTCCTGTTTTGGCTACAACAACCGGAGAGATAGATTATCTGGAAAATTATATTATAGGTGGTGAGGGTGAATATAATCAAAGCAGTCCCGATTATCTGCTGCAAAAGATTGTTAAAATAACAGGTGTCAAATATTCCGGCATGCTTGTTTCCGCAGCATGCACATCTTCCAATACAGCCGTTGCACACGGTGCGGCCCTGATTGATTCGGGCAGATATGATTCTGTCCTGGTGGTTGCGTGTGACAGTGTCAGCGAATTTGTTTTTTCAGGATTTTCAGCCATTATGGCCCTGGATAAAAATGCGGCCAGTCCTTTTGACAAAAATCGCAAAGGGCTGACACTTGGAGAGGCCGCCGGCTTTCTTCTAATGATGAGCCCGGAAAGGGCTTTAAGAGAAAGCAGACCAATTCTTGGAAAAATTGCCGGATGGGGTCTTACCAGTGATGCAAATCATATGACCGGCCCGGATAAAAACGGCGGCGGACTTGCAGCAGCTATTCATAAGGCCCTGCAATCTGCATCAGTCACCATTGATGACGTTGGTCTTATCTCTGCTCACGGAACAGGCACTATTTATAATGATGCCATGGAAATGCAAGCATTTAAAAAGGTTTTTACCAAAAAATGCGTACCGATATATTCTATTAAAGGGGGGACCGGGCATACCATGGGAGCTGCCGGTCTATTGGAAATAATTCTTGCTTTGAAATCTTTGCAGGAGATGACTGCACCTCCTACTGTTAACCTGATTGATGTAGATCCGCAAGCAGAGGGATGGGTTTTTTCGAAACCGGTAAAATTTAAAAAATCCCTTACAATTTCTACTAACTCAGGATTTGGCGGAGTTAACAGCGCTATTCTCTTATGCTGACGCTTCAATCTAAAAATATGATTAAAATAACCGGCATAGGCTGGATCACGGAAAAAAGATATGGCCGTATTATAAACAAGGATATAAACCAAAGGATAGACCATAGGATAGACCAAAAGATAAATCAGGCTGGCCAAAATTATGCCGATTTCAAAGCATTGGCATCTGATTTTGCAAGCAATGGCTTATTTGCATACCCCATCAAAAATTTTGGGCGGTTTGATAAAGTTTCCAAAATGGTCTGCGCTGCTGTTGCTCTAACTTTTAATGATGCAGGGATAATATATTCCGAATCTGAACAAAAAGAGACCGGTATTATCGGATGCGGTGGAGCCGGGTGCCTTCAGGCGAATCTTGCTTATTTCAAGGATTATGTAGAGAATGGCCGCAGTCTTGCCAGGGGAAATCTATTTATTTATACACTGCCTTCAACACCGTTGGCGGAAGCTGCCATTCATTTTGGATGCAGTGGGCCGCTTTTGTATGTAAATTTCGGGCAGACCGGAATGCTACCGCTAATTGAATACGCTGGAGATATGATTTTCCGCAAAGAGGCTCCCTCAATGCTTGCTATCTCAGCGGATAATAGTAGAGTGATCTGCATGCTGCTGGAACCGGACAATCAGGTTCATCAGAAAAAAGGACTCAGAATAGAAGAACAATCCCTGACAGCGATGCTCGTTTCTCTCGAAAAAGGAATACTTTGAAACTCAAGCTCATATACCCCAAATGGCCAAAATTAAAGAATCAGCCTGAATTTAATCTTCCTCCTCATGGACCGGTTGTTTTTGCCGCTGCATTGAGCGATGATATTGAAATATCTTTTTGTGATGAAAATGTGGAAAAACTGGAATTTGATAATGACGCTGATTTAATCGCTTTCTCGGTAATGCTCACCTGCCAGATTCCACGCGCCTGGGAGATTGCCGATCAATACAGATCTATGGGGAAAAAGGTTATATTCGGTGGAATCGCAACAATGCTGCACGTTCAGGAAACCATGGCTCACGCAGATGCTGTTTTTATCGGTGAGGCTGAGGGACATTTCAACCAGGTTGTCGATGACTTCCGCAAAGGGCAGCTTAAAAAGATATATGACTTTAAGCTCGATTTTCCTGACACCGCCATAATCGGCACTGCGAGACGAAGCATTCTGAAACGTGACCTGTATAATTTCAGGGGAGTTCAGATGGTCGATCTGGTGCATGCCTCGAGAGGATGCCGCTTCAATTGCTTTCCCTGCTGCACGCCCTTTCTTGGAGGACGAAAATTCAGGCCCCGTCCCATGGAAAAGGTTGTCGAAGAATTCGCCAGCATAGATAATAACCGTCTTTTTATAGTAGACAATTCCCTTGCTCAGGATAATGAGTGGGAAAAGGAACTTTTTAAAGCCATTGCTCCCTTAAAAAAAAAATGGGTGTCCCATCCAATCAAGGATGATGATGAAATCCTTGATCTGGCAGCAGAGGCGGGCTGCTGGTACATGTATCAGGCCATAGTAGATACATCTGATCATATACGCAATAAAATCAAGAGGATCAAGGCGCGTGGAATAGGAGTGGAAGGGACTATTCTGCTGGGTCTGGACGAGCATGATGAGGACTATATTAAACGTCTTGTCGATTTTTTGCTTGAAATTGACCTTGACCTGGCTGAATTTACAATTTTAACCCCTTTTCCGCATACAAGAATCAGAACTCAACTGGAAGACGAGAACAGAATAATACATAATGACTGGTCACACTATACAGCAGGTGAGGTAGTTTTTAAACCAAAACAAATGTCGGTGGATACTCTTCAGAGGATGTACGAATATGCCTGGGATTCTTTTTACGCTGATTGCTGCAAAGAAATAAAGATGGCCAAACTTTACCTCCAGGTTATAGAAAAGGAAAAAAATGACGGAACATATAAAAATATCCGTTTAAGAGCAGAGCGCTCCTGGAATAAAGACTCATGAAAATTTTGCTCATTTCTTCCAATATTGCCAAAATACCATATCCTGTATATCCTCTGGGCTTGAGCATGGTTTCCAAGGCGTTGCAGAATGCCGGTAATAAAGTACATTTATTCGATTTTTTTGAAAAAAATATGTCACTTGATGCTCTGGGCGAAAATATAAAAAAGATTAATCCTGAAATTATAGGTATTTCAATCCGGAATATAGATAATGTAAACATTTTGAATGAACAAAGGTATATAGATGTAGTCAAAAAAATTGTCCGGCGAATAAAATCCCATACAAACGTAAAAATAGTTCTGGGTGGTTCCGGCTTTTCCATTATTCCGGAAACTATCCTGCGTGAGGTCGGGGCTGATTACGGTATAGTTGGAGAAGGCGAGGCATCAATGGTTAAACTGGTCTCTGATGCTCAAAAAGGTCAATATCCTGAAAAAAAAATTCTAAAAGCACCTCTGACACTTAGCGGCAGCCGGATACCTTCGGCAGATTACACTTCTTACCTTATGAATTTTTATCAAAAAAACGGAAACGTGGCTCCGATTCAAACCAAGCGGGGCTGCCGCCATAAATGTATTTACTGCTCTTATCCTGTATTGGAGGGCTCGACAATTCGATGTCGTAATCCCAAAGATGTGGTCAATGATATCGAAACGCTAAGAGACGAACACGGAGTAAACTATATTTTTTTTATAGATTCAGTTTTTAATGACGGTCAGGGATATTATATTGATTTGATAAGTGAAATGAAAAAAAGAGGCGTTAATCTTCCCTGGACAGCATTTTTTACGCCGGAATATATTAATGATAAACAGATTATGATGATGAAGCAGACCGGACTTAAAGCCGCTGAAATCGGTTCTGATGCTTCTACTGATATCACCTTGAAAAAAATAGGTAAATCGTTTCTTTTTAAAGATATCACAGCTTTTAATGACCGGTTTAATGAATATGAAATTGCAACAGCGCATTTTTACATGTTCGGCTCCCCGGGAGAAACAAGGGAAACCGTATTACAGGGCATAAAAAATATTAAAAATCTGAAAAAAACCGTTTCATTTATCTTTATGGGAATAAGAATTCTTCCTGGCACTCCTCTTGCTCTGATAGCACAAAAAGAAGGGATTATTTCAAAAACAGGCAATCTTCTGGAACCTGTATATTACATTGCCCCGGGACTGGATAAAAAATGGCTTGAAAAAACCTTAACAGATGGATTTTCCGATGCAAGAAATTGTATCTTTCCCCCTGATGCATTAGACAGCAGTTTGCAGTTTCTTCATAAACTCGGATATTCCGGTTCTATGTGGGATATGCTGCTTTCAAAAAAAAAAAAAGAAAAAAAGAAAATATGACTTTTCGATCTGAATCTATCTGGTGCGTAATCCCTGTATTTAATAATAAGGATACTGTCAAACAAGTCGCTCAAGGCTGCCGCAAGTTGCTGCGTAATATTATTGTTGTGGATGATGGAAGCAAAGACACAGATGTAAAAAAACTTTTTTCAGAAACAGATATTATTGTTTTAACTCATGAACAAAACAGAGGAAAAGGCTGCGCCATCAAAACCGCCCTGAAATTTATAAAAGAAAAAGGCGGCAAATTTATGATAACCATTGATGGAGACGGACAGCATTATCCTGCTGATATTCAAATTTTTTTACCAAAATTACAAAATGACGCTATTATCATAGGATGCAGGCGCTTTCACGATCAAAAAAATATTCCTGGATCAAGCAGATTTGGGAGAAAATTTGCCAACATGTGGCTGCAAATAGAAACAGGTCTTCATATAGATGACTGCCAAAGTGGATTTCGTGCATATCCTGTTGAATATATTTCACGTATTCCTTTAAATGGTTCATATTATGATTTTGAAACAGAAGTCCTGGCCAGGGCAGCATGGAAAGGTCTACGGCTCGAAACTGTTCAGGTTAATGTCTCGTATCCTGAGCCTGAATTCCGTGTTTCAAACTTTAGACCGTTTCTTGACAATTTTCGTATATCATGCATGCATGCGCGATTAACGGGAAGAAGGCTCATACCATTTCCACACAAAAAACTTGTCAAAAAAAATGTAACTCATGATTATTTATGGCTTTTCCTTCATCCTGCACAACTGATTAAAGGGTTACTAAAAGAAAACGCAAATCCTGAAGGACTGGCTATTGCAGCGACTGTGGGAACTTTTCTCGCCACACTACCGCTTTTATTTGTCCATACCCTGGTGATTCTTTATGTTGCCGCCTGCCTGAATTTAAATAAAGCCATGGCCGTTTCCATTCAGAATATCTGTATGCCTCCTTTTATTCCGGTGGTTTGCGTTGAACTCGGTTATTATATGAGACATGGTGAATGGTTAACCCATTTTTCATTCAAAATAATGATAGAGGAACTTCATGCCAGGCTGTTTGAATGGCTTCTTGGATCACTGATCGTAGCACCTGTTTTATCTGCTATAGTCGGGGGAATTGTTTTTTTTACAGCCCGTAAACTAATAAAGACCTGACCTGACCCTTCTTTGGGAACGAGGATGAATTAACATCCACAAGTAGGCGCATAGATTTAGGTCAGGTTTGTTCGATATAAAAGTACAAAAGTTGCAGGAATAGCGAGCTATTTCAAAATTTTTGTACTTTTATATCGGGCAAAAATGGCCTGAAGCTGTGATGTATAGTTGGGGAAGTTAATTCGTCCTCGTTTCTAATTATGAAAACAGATTTTAAAAATAAACAAAGAGGAAACAGGCTTGGTTTCTGGTTTTTCAGGGTTTCATTGTCTGTTTTCGGATTAAAAGGGACATACGGTTTACTATATTTTGTATGTTTTTATTATCTTCTTTGTGACAGGGCGGCTGTTTCAGCCGCTCGGGCTTATATTCACAGAAGATTTCCGAAAGCAGGTTTTTTGAAATCCTGTTTTCATATATACATACTGTTAATCAATCAGGGAAAACAGCTTATTGACAGATATGCGGCTGTTTCCGGGCAGGTCGACTTTGATATGCGGTTAGACGGATATGAACGCCTGATTAATATAGCTGACAATTCCGGCCAGGGGTTTATTTTGCTTACATCACATGTAGGTAACTGGCAGATAGCTCTAACTGCATTAAACAAAATCGGAAAAAAAGTATATCTCCTTATGCGCAAAGAGGATAACCCGGCTGTTATTGAAACGCTTCAGGTGGGAATAGAAAAGGGAGAGATAGAAATAATATCGCCTGATCAATATATGGGGGGTGTTATCGAAATAATGAATGCCTTGAAAAATGGACATATTGTTTCAATAATGGGCGACAGGAGTTACGGTGTAAACACATTGGATATTCCATTTCTCGGAGAAACAGCATACTTTCCATACAGCGCTTTCAGCATGGCTGCGGCACAGGGATGCCCGATAGTTGTTTTATTCGCAGCTAAAATCGACTATATGAGCTACGTAGTGGATGTTACCAATATATTACGCCCTGAATATAAAACCAGAACAAATAAAAAAGAACAACTACGAGACTGGGTAATGAATTTTGCAGAACTTATTGAAGCATTTGTCTTAAAACATCCTTACCAGTGTTTTTTATTTCATGATGTTTGGAAAAAGGAGATAGTTGATGGAAGAACAACAGGGCAATAGTTTGCCTGAGATTCGTAAACAGTTAAAAAAACTTCTTGTCGAAAACCTGGCGCTTGAGGATATTAATCCTGAAGAGATAAAGGACGATGAGATTCTCTTTGGTGACGGGCTTGGTCTTGATTCTCTGGATGCAGTGGAAATAGTTGTTATTCTCCAGAGGAATTTCGGCCTTGAGATACAGGATATGGAGCAGGGCCAGAAAATTTTTTATTCAATTGAGACCCTTGCAAATTATGTATATGAAAACACGCGCGAATGAATATTGCAATAACAGGAATCGGTATAATTTCAGCCGCAGGTAAAGGCATTAATGAGACCCTTGCAACATTCCGGTCATCTGCTGCCAATACAGGTCAGGTATCCATATTTCACACAGATTTATCGTATCCTGTTTTTGAAGTAAAAAACTTCTCATCATCTTCCCTGCAAAAAAATAGTCAGCGTACCATAAGGCTTGCCATGGCTGCTGCCGGAGAGGCTGCAGCCGAAGCAGGCCTTGCAGATAATCTTTCCCCTTACAGAGTTGGGGTTTGCCTTGGCACAACTGTTGCCAGCCAGTTGAATGATATAGAATTTTATCAAAAATACCGCAGCACAGGCACAGGCCCTCCGGAACCGGTGAATCGTTATTTAAATGGCAATCTTGCCGAGGCTGTTGCACAGAAATTTAAAGCCAATGGTCCCAGTGTGACAGTTGTAAATGCCTGTTCATCCGGGGCTGATGCAATCGGTCTTGCTGCTGCCTGGATAGAGAGCGGGCTATGTGATATTGCCCTGGCCGGAGGCGCTGATGAACTGAATCGTGTCCCATTTTGCGGTTTTGGTTCGCTTGGCATTTTATCCGATTCAGTATGCAAACCATTTGACAGGGAGAGAAGCGGATTAAACCTGGGAGAGGGCGCCGGGATTCTGGTTTTGGAGACTGAAGATTCTGCACGTGATAGAGGCGTTGAACCATTATTATTCTTGTCAGGATATGGATCGGCAGGTGATGCCTATCATATCACAGCGCCTCACCCTGAAGGCTCAGGGCTTAAAGCTGCTATTAAATCAGCCCTGGACGATGCCGGAATAAATTCAGGAGATATTGATTTTGTCAACGCTCACGGAACAGGCACAAAAGAAAACGACAAGGTTGAAGGCTCGACACTGTTAAAAATTTTCGGACCTGAGCTTAAATTTTATTCCTCTAAAGGCTTTACCGGTCATACTCTTGGTGCAGCCGGAGGCCTTGAAGCCGCATTTACAGCCATAGCATTGAAATATGGCTGGATTCCTGCAAGCCCGGGTTTTCAGTCTATTGATAATCAAATAGCCATCAGCCCGATCACAAAGATTACTCCCGTAAAGGGTAATTTCGCACTTTCTACCTCACTTGCCTTTGGAGGCACCAATGCTGCGCTGGTTATCAGCCTGGGATAACGAATGAATATTAATGGAATAGGCACAGTTTTTACAAGAGGCCGTGGTATTGAAAATTTTGAGGAGGCATTGATTGAGGGCTGGGTCCCTCCGTTTCAGCAATCATACTCCATGCTTCCTGACAAGTCTTTACCTGTATATAGAGTTAATAAAGAATATATTGTCGATAAAAAACTGTTAAAAAAAACCCGCAGAGCCGATAAATTCAGCAAAATGGCGGTTCTTGCGGCCTGTGATGCTGTTGCAGACAGCGGCCTTGGTGCTGACGAGATTGAATCTGCAGGAATTATTCTTTCCACAGCATTCGGCCCGCATGCAACAACTTTTCGTTTTCTTGATGATATCATGGATTACGGAGACGACGGAGTATCTCCCACTCTTTTTTCCAATTCAGTCCATAATGCCGCTGCATCCTATATCTCATCAGTCTTGAATATTCACGGCCCCACTTTAACCCTGACTCAATTCAAATCCTCATTTCATCAGGCCCTGATCCTGGCCGAACTCTGGATTAAGCAGAAAAGATGTAATAATGTACTTGTAGGAAGCGTTGATGAATCAGGAGATGTAATGCAATATATATGTGCCAAAAAACTTGAAACCGCTAAAGACGGTAAAATCAGGCCATTCCGGTTTGCCCCTGTTTCGCCTGCTGTTCCAGGAGAAGGGGCTGTTTTTTTTCTTGTCAGCAAACAAGACCGGTATAAAGAGTATTGCACAATTTTATCCGTAACAACCGGTAGCAGCTTAATTAACGAAACGACTCCGGATATGTATATTCTTGACGCAAACGGAATGGGAGGGGATGAGACCGGATACTTGAAATTCGCCTCTTCCGGCGCAATAATTACAGGATACGCACCTGTTTTCGGCAGTATGCTGACCGGCAGCGCTTTTAATTGCGCAGCCGGCGCCCTAATGCTGAAAAAACAGATAAAATACAAGTCTCCGGTTCAGGATAATCCACATTCCGTAAACCTGTGCTTAAAGACCGAACCTGCTGATATTGACGATATTATATGCCTGAATAATACTTGTAATGGCCAAACTGGTGCTATCAGCCTATTAAGGAACGTGGACGAATTATTTTCCCGATAGCTTTTTTTTATTTATAATTCTGGAGACGATCCGCATGAGTGAAGATATATAAACCGGAGCCCGGTGCAAAGCATGCAAGTGTAATGTCAAGCTGCAATGCAAGTTGTACAGCCAGGGATGTTGGCCTGGAAACAGCCATAATTATCGGTATCCTTGCCCGTGCCGCCTTTTGTACCAGTTCATAACTTATCCGTGAAGAAAGGATTAAAATAGAAGCATTGTCAAGGATTCCTTTTAAAACAAGTTTTCCTACTGCTTTATCTAACGCATTATGCCTGCCCACATCCTCGGCAACAGAAAGCAATTTGAAATCCTCATTATAAAGTGCTGCGGCATGACAAGCTCTGGTTTTGATGCGCAGTGGCTGGTATTTAGATAGGTCTTCCAAACAACTTAGAGCCTTTGCTTTGTTTATAACGATCTTTTTTCCCAAACTTTTTTTACTGCAAAGACCGCAGCTTGCTTGAGTTGTAAAACCACGTTGTTTAAGAATCTGTGGTATCAGCCTTTTTCTTTTCTCCTGAACAGCAACCTCAACAAGATTGGTATCCTTGTCGTCACAGAATGATATGGATATAAAGTCATCAAGAGTATTAACAAGCTCTTCAGCAAAACAGAAGCCTGCCGCATGTTCGATCTCATCGCCGGGAGTACGCAGTATAACAGCATAAGGGCTGCCATGCACACGGATTGACAATGGCTCTTCAACAATAATATTATTAACCGTAGAAATGTCTGACGTTGTATCCCAGTAAATTATTTTTTTTTCTAAAAAATTTTTCAAGAATAAGTACAATACTATTGGCTTGGAAGAGTAAATTGAGGCTCAGCAAGGAGAAACTCCCCGTTTGAGATCCATTTTTTTAAAATGACAGCTATTTCACGGGCTTTGACAACACTGGAAAGTGGAACTGAAGGGATTGACTTTCCATTTAATTGAATATGGCCGCTTTTAAGTTCCTCATAACTGACCTTTCCATAACTTTTATTTATTCCTTTTGGATAGTCATGCCCATAATCAACGATATGGGTAAAGATGTCTGCATCAGAAACAGATGTAAATGCCGCCATTTCTTCATTCAAAACAGGAATGGGTATGCCAACGCCTACAGCCATTGAACATCCATATCCCTGGATACTTACTCCTACAAGCCATTCGGGTTTCATCTGTTTCAGATCACCCATTAGCCATAAAGTTCCGGCAGGTGTTACAGGAACGCCCTTTTCGGTTCTCTCGTCGGGTGGTGAATGTTGAGTGCCGTGCCATGTAACATAGCCTGTGCCTCCACCCAGAAAAATTTTTGTCCCCAAACCTATTGTTTTAAAATAGGGATCATTCAGGAGCGGGCTTAAGGAACCTGCAGAACAATAATTGGCATTGGCTGCAAGAGGCTTTAATGTCCCCATGTATGAATAAATTGTTTTTTTGGTCATGTTGATTGCGCAATTATAATTTTGGTAACAGTTCCTGGGATTGCATAAAGTAGCATCAGGTATACTGTTTAAATCAATTTTTTTTTCTATTGACCGGTTAGGATAGCAATCCGTACCATAGCCTGTCGCCCTTAAATTAATCTGTTTTTTGGCCACAAGGTCATGAATAACATGGCCCCCTCCATAATTAAATTCACCAGGATGTACCTTGTTTAATGGATCATCCAAACAGGGCTCTGTGGCTCCAATGTAGCAGTCTACAGCGGCAATACCGGAATAGGCAGGAACATTATTTAGCCACGTTCCGGATGCTTTGATTTTTGGCGTTGAATGTCCAAAATTAAGGAAAAGACCGGAAGAACACATGGGGGCAAAGGTTCCTGTTGTGACCACATCAACCTGTTTGGCAGCTTCAACCGGACCATTTTTTTTTACAATCTCTATGATCTCCTCGGCTGTTACAACAACCGCCTCACCTGATTTTATCCTGTCATTTATCATCTGCCAGGTTTTATTGACTTCATATTTTTTCATTACGATATTATCCCTTATTAAATCAATGCGTTATTTCATCCCTGTTACTAAATCAAGCTTGGAAGATATATTATTTTTTATCCAGACCCCATCCCACCATTCAAGCGGATTTACGAAAACATTATTTATAAGTATGCTGAAATGGAGATGATCACCGCCGGCAAGACCAGTAGTTCCTGTTCGACCTAACGTCTCTCCTTTTAACAAAATTTGATCCTTTTGGACAGCAATACTGCTTAAATGGGAATACATGCTGAAGAGGCCAAACCCATGATCAATGATCACTGTTTTTCCATAAATACCGATTGGCCCGGTAAAAGCCACTCTGCCTTTGTTTGCAGCAGGAACAGGTGAATGAGCAACAGACGCAAGGTCAATACCAAGATGAATCTGATGGTCAATAATTTCTCCATTATACTTATATGAACGATGGTCTGCAAAACCGGCCCTGTTAGCAGATCTCGGTAATCTTGAAAAAGCTCCTTTCCAGTATAAAATTTTATCCGCTTTTTGTACAATTTCAGCTATTTTTTCAAAATTAGCTTTACGCAATTTATTGTTTACATTCAAAAATATATTTTTCATTGATGACCTGCAGGCCGCTGGCGTATTAGTTTCAAACTCCGGCATCTTCGAGCCAAGGAAGCTGTCGGAAATATTAATAATGTCCTTTTTGAATTTCCTGGCCTTTATATAATAGGGAAAACCTGCTTTCCCACAGTTACCGGCCTTATCAGTAGCCTGCACATAAAGTTTGGTTCCCTTGCCCTGTGTATAGTCAAGAGCAAAAAATGCAATAAAGATTGTTTGATCTTTTGAATATCCTGCCTGCCCTGGAAAAAAATTGTTTCCAGCCATAACGCCGCTTTTAAGACAAGGCTCGGGTAACCGGTAAACAATAAGTCCTGACCCGCCTTGTGCTATATTATGAATATGGCTGAGAATTTCGATTTCAGGTGGTTTTGTATCTATGGTTATTGATTTTTCCAGATACTCCCTGTTTCCGTGCCACCAGTCGTGCCATGAATAATCAGAAGCAGCAACCTGCAAAATGGCTTTACCGTCTGCAAGACCTCTTTTTTTTGGATCAATAATTATTTTAACCGGCTCTTCAATTACATATCCACTTCCTGTAAGGCTGGAAGCTGAAAACTCTTTTTTATACAGGGTGGTCTCTTCCCCGTTTTGAATAAGGCTAATTTTTATATTTCTGATTCCGCTTTTAGTGTCAGCAACCTTTAAAATAATTTCCCCTGATGCACCGACTGAATCCGGCATTGATTCAATGGTTATGGAGGGTTTTTCACTCTCCATACGTAATATTGCAATTAATGCAATCGGCACTGCAATAATAACGAGTAATAATAAGATTAAACGTAATTTCATATAAAAAACCCTAAGGACTCGGCATAGCCGGAACCAAAAAAAATTATCACGAAAATTTAAAGGAACGAGGACGAAATGTTATTCTATTTCGTGTTTGTGTGATTCTCTGTAAATTTTCTGATAGAAAAAAGATAAATTAATCAAGCTTAAAACCCTAACAGCTTGAAAGATAGTAATCAAGGCAAAGTTTTCAACCTGTGCGATTAGGAACGGGGACGAATTAACTTCCTCAACTATGCATCACAGCTTCAGGCCATCTTTGCCCGATTTCAAAGTACAAAAATCTTGAAATAGTTCGCTATTCCTGCAACTTTTGTACTTTAAAATCGAACAAACATGACCTAAATCTGTGCGCCTATTTGTTGTAGAAATTATTTCTTGTTGTAGAAGTTATTTCGTCCCCGTTCCTAATTTCGTTGCTTGACTTTTAAGAACCCTGATTATAAATAATAAAAATTATGACTAATTTAATAGAAAAAGATAATATTCGAATTGGAACAGGATTGCCTTTGGTGCTGATTTCAGGCCCCTGTGTAATTGAAAATTATGAAACTACTTTTCAAATAGCATCGTTTCTTAAAGATCTTACACTAAAACTGAATATACCTTTTATTTTCAAGGCATCATATGATAAGGCTAACCGGACTTCAATCAGTTCTTTCAGAGGGCCCGGCTTAAAAGAGGGCATTGATATCCTGGGGAGTATCAAAAAAGAACTTGATATTAATATACTCTCTGATGTTCACAGGATCAACGAGGTGGAGGCTGCCGCAGAAGTACTTGACATTATACAGATACCAGCCTTTTTGTGTCGGCAAACCGATCTGATTCTTGAGGTTGCAAAAACTAAAAAAATAGTCAATATAAAAAAAGGACAGTTTCTTGCTCCATGGGATATTACCAATATTGTCAAAAAAGCGGCTTCCACAGGAAATAATAAAATTATTATAACTGAACGAGGCATAATGTTCGGGTATAATAATTTAGTTGTCGATTTTCGTGGAATAAAAATAATCCAGGATTCGGGAACCCCTGTAATTTTTGATGTTACCCATAGTATCCAACTCCCCGGAGGAGCAGGAACCTCTTCAGGCGGCCAAAGAGAATTTGCACCTGTCCTGGCAAGATCAGCCGTTGCCGCAGGTGTTGACGGAATTTTTATGGAGGTTCATCCTGATCCTGACAAAGCCCTTTGTGATGGACCGAATTCATTAAGACTTGATGCGCTCCATAACCTGCTTGTTCAGCTCAAGGCCGTCAGATGCGCCATCAGTTCATAGAGTGTTAACAATAAAATATGACATAAAAAATCAAGTTATCCGTAATTATGCCGAAATAAATATAGACCGCCAGATAAGGAACGGGGACGGTCTATAGTATCTGATTATTTTATGAATTTAACATCAAAAAAAACTGATCAACTTAAACTAATAAAACTTCTGATTCTTGATGTTGATGGAGTTTTAACCGACGGCAGTATTATTTATAATAATGATGCTGTTGAAACCAAGGTTTTTAATGTCAGGGATGGACTGGGTCTCAGGCTTTTGATGGAGGCCGGAATAAATGTTTGTATAGCAACCGGTAGAAGTTCGGAAGCTTTATACCGCAGGTGCAAAGATTTAGGCATTACACATATTTTTGATGCCCTTAGTGATAAAACCATTGTTTTAAACAAGGTTTTGGATAGATTCAATCTCTCTGTAAAAGAGGCAGCCTTTATTGGAGATGATTTGCCGGATATCCCGCTCATGCAGCGTGTTGGTTTTTCTATTGCTGTCGCAGATGCTGATCAAGAGGTGCAAAAAATAGCGGACGCTGTTACAAAGGCCAGAGGTGGTGACGGAGCAGTCAGAGAAGTTTGTGAAGCCATATTAAAGACAAGTGGATTGTGGAATGAGGTTTTACGATCAAAATTAAACTTAAAACTTTAAAATTAATTTTAATTCTGACTATTGTTATAATTTTTGGCGTAATTATATCTATTTTTATTGGATACAAACATTTTTCCGATCATCCTGAAAAACTTTTAAATGTAATACCTGATGGAGCCAATATATCAATAGGCAAAGTTTATCAGGAATCATTGAAAAACGGAATCAAGGAATGGACACTGAATGCATCTTCAGCAGATTATTTTGAAGAACAGAAAAAAATAAACTTCAAGAATCCTGATGTTACTCTATTTCTGGATGATGGTAAAAAAGTTATGCTAAAGGCAGAGCAAGGCGTTCTCTTTACAGATTCCAATGATATTGAAGTTGAAGGAGATGTTATTGTAACTCATAAAAATTATCGTCTTTTAGCTGATAAAATATTTTATGATAACACAAAACGAATAATTTTTTCAAAAACCCACGTAAAAATCATGGGAGATTCTTTTAATTTAGAAGCGGATTCGATGTCGCATGATTTAAAGACTGACCGAGCTTTTTTTGAGGGAATGGTAACAGGGGTGTTAAGTGAAAAGATTACTTTTTAATTTGAATAGCCCTTTTTTTCTATCCACAATATTGGCATTGCTCTTTTTAATGAATTTTTCGGTTTTTTCTGATGCTGCTGCAATTAATCAAAATAAAGGAAATAATAATGAAAAAATTCATATTTCATCTGACAGACTTGTTTCCGACAGCAAAACAGGGCTTGCAGAATTTACAGGGAAGGTAAAAGTAAGGCAGGGCGAAACATTGATTACATCTGATAGTCTGAAAATATTTTATGATAAAAAACAAAAACGCAAAACTCCTGAAGCAGACGAAGAATCAATAAAAAAGCTTACTTTTACAGGAAATGTCAAAATAATTATGGAGAGCAGGATTGCGGCAACTCAACAGGCAGAGTATATTATCAAAGAAAAAGTTCTTATATTGACGGGGGAGGGTTCAAAGGTAATAAGCGGAAATAATTCTATTTCAGGAAACAGAATTATTCTTTACAGAACTGATGGCCGCGTTATTGTTGAAAGAGGGAGTAAAAGTCGTGTTAAAGCTGTATTTACTCCAGGAAGCAAAGAGATATATTAAGGATGACAACATTATCTTTACAAAATCTAATAAAGACCTATAATAAAAAGAAAGTGGTCGACTCTGTAAGTATAGATATTAAAAAAAGTACAGTTATTGGGCTTCTCGGTCCTAACGGAGCTGGAAAAACTACAACTTTCTATATGGCTATCGGTATGATAAAGCCTGATCAAGGCAAAATCTTTCTTGACGATGAGGAGGTCACGGGATATCCTATGTACTTACGCGCACAAAAGGGTATCGTGTATCTTCCCCAGGAGGCTTCAATCTTCAGGAAATTATCTGTTAAACAGAATATTATGGCCATACTTGAAATTAAGCCTGTTTCAAAATCAGATAAAATTAATATTACCGAAAAGCTGCTTAATGAACTTGGAATTCTCGGCCTCTCCGAACAGTCTGCATCGCAGCTTTCCGGTGGAGAACGGCGCAGGCTTGAAATCGCTCGGGCACTTGCGGCGAGTCCCTCCTTTATTCTTCTGGATGAACCCTTTGCCGGTATTGACCCTCTGGCAATTGCAGATATTAAAAAAATTATAAGCCATCTTAAAAATCGTGGTATAGGTGTTCTTATTTCCGATCATAATGTACGGGAAACCCTGGAAGTTTGTGATAAAGCATACATCCTGAATGATGGTAATGTTATAGAATCGGGCACGCCTGGTCAAATAGCTTCAAGTGAAATTGCGCGTCGTATCTATTTGGGGGAAGAATTTAGATTATAAAATGGGATTTGAATTACGTCAGCAACTTAGATTAGCTCAACAACTTGTAATGACACCGCAGCTACAAATGGCGATCAAGCTGTTACAGTTGAACCGTGTCGAACTTTTGGAGACTATACGCCAGGAACTTGAAGAGAATCCTACCCTTGACGAGCAACAGGAAGCTGTTGAAACAAACCTTGAATCTGAGCAGCCTGAAAGGACATCAGAAGAGACCAAGGAAGTTTCGATAGAAGAAAAAGCGCGGGATGATATTGATTGGGACAATTATATTAATGAATACAATTCAATCGGCAAATCCCATTTTGAAAGCGAAAAAAAAGAGGCTCCAAGCTTTGAAAATTTTATCGCCAGTAAAGAATCGCTGAATGGCCACCTGTTGTGGCAGTTGCGCATGCTTTTTCCTTCCAGGGAAGAAGAGATAATTGGAAGCCTTATCATCGGGAACCTTGACCGGGATGGATATCTTGATGCGTCTGTTGATGATATTGTCCGGGTGAGCGAATCTTCACAGGAAAAGGTGGAAGAGGTTTTAACTACCTTGCAAACATTCGATCCTCCCGGAGTATGTGCCCGAGATCTAAAAGAAACTCTTTTAATACAGGTAAAACATCTTGGACTTGAAAACAGCCTGATTAAAGAAATAATTTCAAACCAGATGAACCATTTGGAAAATAAAAATTATAATGCCATAGCAAGAGCATTAAAAATTAATATCAATGATATTCTTACTGCCGTAAAGATTATTCAAGGTCTGGAACCCAGGCCGGGATGCCTTTTTTCTGATGTTGAGCCCAAATATATAACTCCGGACATCTTTGTACATAAAATCGAAAATGAATTTATGATAGTTTTAAATGATGACGGCATGCCCAAGCTTTGCGTTAATTCATATTACAAGAAAGCAATGAAACAGAATAATAAGTTTCAGGACAAGGAAAGGGAATATATTGATGCAAAAATGCGTTCGGCAGCATGGTTGATACGCAGTATTCATCAGAGGCAAAAAACAATTTTTAAAGTTATGGAAAGTATCCTGGGGTTTCAGCAGGATTTTTTTGAAAAAGGTTCGGCTTATCTCAAACCGATGGTACTAAGAGATGTTGCTCAGGATATAGGGATGCACGAATCTACAATCAGCCGGGTTACAACTAACAAGTACGTTTACACAAGTCAGGGTATTTATGAATTAAAATATTTTTTCAATAGCTCTATTAATATGGTCAGAGGGGGTTCCATAGCCTCTACCAGTGTTCAGGAAAAAATTAAAGAGATAATTAATAGCGAAGACCCTGTAAAGCCATATAGCGATGATAAAATAGCCCAACTTTTAGAAAAAAATAATATCAGTATTGCACGAAGAACCGTAGCAAAATATCGTGAGGCATTGAAAATTTTGCCGTCCAACAAGCGTAAGCAATTTAGGAGGGGGTAAATGCAAACATCTGTAACTTTTAAAAATCTTGACCATTCAGAAAATTTAAAATCTTATCTTCAAAATAAACTTGATAGATTTGACAAACTTCTTGACAATCCTGCAATAGCTAATGTGGTTCTTTCCATGGAAAAATTCCGAAGAATAGCAGAAATCAATATTTCAGGTGACAAACTTAACATTAATGCCAAAGAAGAGACCGATGATATCTATTCTGCTATAGATAACACCCTTGACAAGCTAAAAAAACAGATAAAAAAAAATAAGACAAAAATAAGAGCTCACAAAGGTGGCGCAAAAGAGGCCGCCCAAAAAATTCCTATAGAGGAACCTGTTTCTGAAACCTGGGAGGCAGATGCCCGGAAATCAGATCTCCAGGTAAGAGTAAGTAACATTGAATATAAACCTATGGATGTGGAAGAAGCTATTATGCAGATGGGTATAATGACCAACGATTTTCTTGTTTTTACCAATGCAGGAACGGATGATGTCAATGTTCTTTACAGACGTAAAGACGGTGACTATGGATTAATTCAGCCTAATAGTTAATTAGGGCTCGCACAAAAATAACTTGACATTTTAAGCGCCGATGCATCCCGCCTGACTGCGTTGCAAAAGCTCAGAATATCCTGATATTCTTGCGTTTTCGCGCCTTGCCAGACGGGCGCCTCAACACTTGAAATTGCCAACTTATTGTTGAGCGAACCCTTAGGAACGGGAATGCAAAAAAAATAATCGTTAAATTTTTTTTTGGAAGTTCTCTTATACCCTGCAAGCATATATGATATGAAAATTCTTGATGTATTGAAAAAAAAAGCTATTATAGCTGATTTAAAGGCCAAAGATAAAAAAGGAATTCTGGAGGAACTTGTAACGCCGGTGGCAAGCATAGCCAATATTAGCAAGGACGACCTTACAAGGGTTCTGCTGGACAGAGAAAGACTTGGAAGTACCGGTATCGGAGGAGGAATAGGAATACCGCACGGTAAAATGAAAGGTCTTGATTCACTGATTCTCGGTTTTGGTTTAAGCAAAAAAGGGATCGGTTTTGAGTCTATTGATGGTAGACCTACATATATATTTTTTCTTTTAATTACACCCGAAAATTCTACAGGACTCCACTTGAAAGTTCTGGCAAGAATTTCCCGAATTCTTAAAAATGATCTTTTTAAGGAAAAACTTATGGGAGCTTCTGATATAGATGAAATCTATAATATAATCAAAGAGGAGGATGAAGAGTTTTAGATATATTATGATAGGAATAGTTGTTGCCACTCATGGAAATTTTGGTGCAACCCTGATTGATGCCGCTGAATTAATAGTTGGTGCAAAGCAGGAAGCCATGACATCAATTTCCATAAATTTAACTGATAACGCAGATCACCTGAGAAAAAAAATAGCAGATGCTATAAAAAAAGTCAATCAGCATGAAGGCGTACTAATACTAACAGACATGTTCGGTGGAACCCCCTCTAATTTAAGCTATTCCTTTCTTGATGAAGGGTGTGTAGAAGTCTTGTCAGGTGTAAATTTACCTGTATTAATCAAGGCTGCTGATTCACGTAATAAATTAAAATTAGGAGAGCTTGCCGTAACTCTGGAGGTGTTTGGGAAACGGAGCATATCCCTTGCCAGCGGAATTTTAAAAGGCAATACAAGGGGCTAAATAAATATTGAGTTCAAGTAAATTGGTTTAAGAAACGAGGACGAAAGAACTTCCCCAAGTAGGCGTACAGATTTAGGTCAGATTTGTTCGATATGCCCGATATAGCCTTAGGTACAAAAGTTGCAGGAATAGCGAGCTATTTCAAGATTTTTGTACTTTTATATCGGGCAAAGATGGCCTGAAGCTGTGATGCATAGTTGGGGAAGTTATTTTGTCCTCGTTCATAAGGAGGCAGAATGAGCGTAAAAATTGGTATTAATGGATTTGGAAGAATTGGACGTGTACTTTTCAGAGCAGCGTTGAAAAACCCTGAAGTTGAAGTTGCTGCTATTAATGATCTCACAGATTCTGCCGCTATGGCATATCTTTTGGCTTATGATTCCGTACATGGTAAGCTTGATATGGAAATTAGAGCCAAAGATAATGCAATAGAAGTTGCAGGCAAAACAATAGCTGTTACATCTGAAAGAGATCCGGCAAAAATTGCCTGGAAAGATCATGGAGTGGATATTGTTGCAGAATGTACCGGCCTTTTCAGAGATCGGGCCAGTGCATCAAAACATTTAACAGCCGGTGCCCGCAAAGTTATCATATCTGCCCCTGCCGTTGATCCGGATATGACCATAGTTATGGGTGTAAATTCAAATCAATATGACCCTAAAAAACATAACATTATCTCGAATGCATCATGCACTACTAATTGCCTTGCACCAGTTGCAAAGGTATTGCTTGAACAATTCGGTTTAAAATGCGGTCTTATGACAACCATACATTCATATACTGGAGATCAGCGCCTTCTTGATTTTCCGCACAAGGATCTTCGCAGAGCACGCGCAGCGGCGCTTTCAATGATTCCCACCACCACGGGCGCTGCCAAAGCAGTTGCTCTGGTACTTCCTGCATTAAGCGGTAAACTCAACGGACTTGCCATTCGGGTACCGACCCCAAATGTATCTATTGTAGACCTTGTGGCAACTGTAGAAAAATCGGGAGTCTCTGTTGCTGATGTTAATGGCGCCCTAAAAGAAGCTTCAGAGGGATACCTTTCCGGTATACTCGGATATAGCGATGCCCCTCTTGTATCAATAGATTTTAATGGAAGTTCATTGTCTTCAACTGTTGATGCACCAACTACTTATGTTATGGATGATATGATTAAAGTTCTTTCATGGTATGATAATGAAACAGGATATTCAACCAGAATGGTTGATCTGGCAGCTATGATAGGTCAACAGCTTTAATAAGACTCATGGAAAAAAATAAATCCACAAAATTGCGCGCCTACTTGGGGAAGTTATTTCGTCCCCGTTCCTAACGATACGTGCCGGTGGATTTATTTATTTCAGGGGACCGAATATGGAGAGCATATAATGAACATACGCAAACCTCTTATCGCCGGGAACTGGAAAATGTTTAAAACTTGTTCCGAAGCGGCAGAAACAGCAAAACTTCTTGTTACTCGTATAGCTGATGTTACTGATGTTGATGTTATGATTGCGCCTGCCTTTACAGCCCTGACGCAGATTGCGAATATTGTCAAAGAGAGTAATCTGTCTCTTGGCGCCCAAAATCTTTTTTGGGAAAAAGAAGGTGCCTTTACAGGTGAAATATCACCTCAAATGCTTGTATCTACGGGATGTCAATATGTTATTATAGGTCATTCCGAGCGAAGACAGTTTTTTGGCGATACAAATGAAACGGTCAATAAAAAAATTAATGCCGCCATTCAGGCTGATTTAATACCTGTTTTTTGTGTTGGTGAGTCTGCAGAAGAACGTGAATCGAATGAAACATTTTCTGTGCTTGACAAACAGGTAACAAAAGGGTTAAAAGGGTTTGGATTAGAGGAACTTAAGCATTTAATCATAGCTTATGAACCTGTATGGGCTATAGGAACCGGAAAAACTGCAACTGATGATCAGGCACAAGAGGTTCATCATTTTTTACGCACCCTGTTGGGGAAACAATTCGGGGATAGTTTTGCAGAAGCCGTAAGAATACTTTACGGCGGCAGTGTTAAGCCAAACAATGTTTCTGCCCTGATGGAAAAATCTGATATTGACGGAGCTCTTGTTGGCGGAGCCAGCCTGGATGCTGAGATATTCAGCGAAATAGTGCATTTTTAAAAGAGAATGAAATGGGAATTTTTTTAACTATTGTTCATGTTGTTGTATGCATAGGCCTTATAATGATTGTACTTTTACAAACCGGTAAAGGTGCAGACATGGGAGCGGCTTTCGGAGGGGGTTCCAGTCAAACTCTTTTTGGAAGCTCGGGAGCATCTACATTTTTAAGCAAAGCAACAACAATTGTAGCGGTTGTTTTTATGCTTACCTCATTAACGCTTGCATATATAGTTAGTAATAAAACTGAAAAATCAATCATGCTTGATACAAAACCGCCTATTGAGGAAAAAGCACAGCCTGCGGAGCCACAAGACGAAACTCCGGTAACTGAACCTTTCCAGCCTGCAGAACAGACGGAACCGATCAATGCAGAGTAATGTATAGTGTAGGCTAATATATAGTGCCGAAGTGGTGGAATTTGGTAGACACGCTATCTTGAGGGGGTAGTGGGCTACGCCCGTGCCGGTTCAAGTCCGGCCTTCGGCACCATTTATTTTGTCCTGAATAGTTTTCGAATAGTTTTGGAATAGTTTTGGAATAGTTTTGGCTTTTTTATTCTGTTGAAAATAATGCAAATATGGGAAGATGATCAGAGTAACCTTTACCGAGATGCCGCCCTTTCCCTCTTTTGGATATTTGCCAGCGATAAATGCCCTTTTTATAAAATAGATATCCAGGCGAAAACCTGCCAAAAGAATTATCTACATAAGATATGCCCTTATTATCATACAATCCTTTTGATATTATCATATTATCCAGGCTTCTCTTTTTACCAAAAAAAAGATATGACCAGCGTTTACCCCAGCCAAGCTCAAGCCAGAGATTGTAAAGATATTCATTCCCTTTTTGTTTTATTAAAAAATCCTCATTAACCATCCTGGAATCTTTAATGGTCATAAGGATATGATTTATCCCGGTTATCCCGTTGGTATCATTTAACCTGTTTGAATATTTAATAGTTTTATATTCATTGTAGCCTGAGTTAAAATCACCTGTAAGTATAAAATCGGAATCATCCGGAAGTTTATCAATTTCTTTTTTAAGAGCTTTTGCATATTTAATCCTGCAGCTCTCAGGACCTTTTCTGGATTTCCAGTGATTCACAAAAATAATAAATGGCAATTCTTCTATATTGAGAGTAATTTTTAAAATATTTCTGGCAGAATCATCGTCAACTTCGATCTCTTTTTTATTGATAATTGGAAATTTTGAAATAATCGCACACTTGACCGCAGTCTCTTTTGCTGTTGTTATTTTATAGTATGGATAATTAACAGAATTGCTTTTTAATTTTTCAATCAGCAAAATCAGTGCTTTTTTTGATTCAATCTCTTGCAATGCTACCACTTCGGCATTCAGCCCTTTAATTACCCTGGCAAGGTTTGATGTTTTTTTATCGAGCATAACCCTGTTCCAGCCGGAAGAACTATCAGGTATATATGTTGAATATTCCGTTCCATCTCTTTTAAGGTCAAAAAGATTTTCAACATTATAGCTGGCTATTTTAAATGTTACCGCCTCAATTGAAGTCAAAAAGGCAAAAAAAAATAGAATGAATGCGATTAAAACTTTAATTATAAACTTGTTAAGCATATTTTTTTACCTTGACCATTAGAAATTATGCATGATATGTTTTGTTCTTTAGGAACGAGGATGAATTAACTTCCCCAAATAGGCGCACAGATTTAGGTCAGCTTTGTTCGATTTCAAAGTACAAAAGTTGCAGGAATAGCGAGCTATTTCAAGATTTTTGTGCTTTGAAATCGGGCAAAGATGGCCTGAAGCT
>Ga0209633_10001098_pt1 | contig 29182 bp, 18 predicted proteins | sample Cruoilmetagenom1_FD_187290 | JGI IMG/M metagenome (GOLD analysis project Ga0209633, IMG submission 187290) | Oil polluted marine microbial communities from Coal Oil Point, Santa Barbara, California, USA - Sample 1 (SPAdes) (version 2) | ecosystem: Environmental > Aquatic > Marine > Oil seeps ... | reverse complement strand
CATTTGGACGCCATCGAACTTTCACAGTTGATAGAAATTTCTTAAGCCATTGAAAAGATTGGCGCGCCGGGGAGGATTCGAACCCCCGACCCCCAGATTCGTAGGGCCATCCAGAGCGCTACGATCACCCACGATCAGTTACGCCAGAATGCGATTTACCCTGTATTTTCAATGACTTTCTTGACGCGCACTTCCGATGCCCTACTATGGCTTTCGGCGGCGAATGCTTACCTGGTGCTTACCCCATGCTTACCCGGAAGCAGGCTCAACAGTACCGGAGTGGCTGACGTTTGGGGCTGGCAGAAGGTTTTGCCGCCCAGGGCGTCCGGCCTGTTTCAAGGGACGGGGCGGAAAGGGATTTGGCCGACAGGTGCAAGCCTCTGCTGCCGTCCGGAGTCTAGAGGAGGAATTGAATGCCCAAACTCACCAAACGAACCGTCGACGCGGCCCGGGCGCCGGCCAAAGACATGGTCGTTTGGGATGGGACCCTCCCCGGCTTTGGCCTTCGGGTGAAACCGACCGGCGTCAAATCCTTCCTCGTCCAGTATCGCAATCTCCAGGGTCAGTCGCGACGGCTGACGTTGGGTCGCTATGGTGTTCTGACGCCGGATGAGGCGCGCAAACAGGCCCGTAAGATCCTGGTCGAAGTGCAGCTTGGCAGCGACCCCGCCGAGGAGAGACGGGACGAGCGCGAAGCTCTCTCGATGAACGAGCTAATCGACCGCTATTTGAAAGAACATGTCTACGTAAACAACAAGCCTTCAACCATTGAAGGCGTAGTTTGCATAGTGGAGCGACGCATTCGCCCGAGGCTCGGGAGCAAGAAAGCCAAAAGCGTCTCCCGATACGACATCATGAAGTTTCATCGCGATATGGCGGATTCACACTCCCAGGCAAACAACGCTTTGGCGATCCTTTCCAAGGCTTTCAATCTCGCCGAAGTCTGGGGTATCCGGCCCGACGGAACCAACCCGTGCCGGCACGTCCGAAAATATCCCGAGAAACCCAGGGAACGGTTTCTCTCAGGAGAGGAACTTGGCCGGCTCGGTCGGACGCTCGACGACTTCGAAAACAAGCATCTGGCCCGGCCAAGTGTCATCCGCGCCGTACGGCTACTTGCCCTAACCGGCTGCCGGCTTGGTGAGATCCTCAACCTGAGATGGGAGGAGGTTGATTTGGAGCATGGACAGCTGATGCTGTCCGATACAAAGACCGGCGCGCGGACCCATACGATCGGCACTCTGGCGCAAGCCGCGCTTTCGTCCACTCCCCAGATCGCGGACTCCCCCTGGGTGCTGCCGCACAGCGATCCGACCAAACCACTGCCCAAGGACAAGATGCAGCGCTCCTGGCGCCGGATCAGAAAGGCTGCCGGTCTTGAGGACGTCCGCCTGCATGATCTCCGCCATACAGTCGGGACCTACGCCGGGCAGACCGGCGCGAATGCGTTCCTCGTGCGGGACAAGCTTGGGCACAAGACATTGGCGATGACAGGCCGCTATGTGAACAAAGATGCGAGCCCGCTGCGGGAGCTCAGCGACCGCGTCGAGGAGCGAATTGCTGCCGCGATGGCGGGGGGAGTTGATGCTGAGGTCTTGCCGATGGCGCAGGGTTCAATTTCGAAAGTTCTATAGTCAATTTTACGGTCTATGCCTTCCTTTTGCCCAAAACGCCTGTTGATGAATACGTGTATTGACCGGCTCACATAAGGGTTACGCTGATTGTAAATTCTTTGAATGAAGCTCAAAAAAGATACGTTGAGCCGCAGATAGTAAAGCTGCGGGTCAAATCAGTGTGAGCACTACGCCAAGAGATGGATGCTGAGCAGCGGATTGTGATCCCACTTCAGGTCGTTATATTTCAATGGCTTGCGGCGCAATGCGCTAGGGATGCTCTACTCAGGCTGGCGGAGAATGCTGGAAGTTTTGGTGCTGAATTGCACCGGATGAGGATTCAGCGCAACTGATTTGAATAGGCAGTAAGGCACGCTCTTGACGGGTAACCAGTCATCCGCACGGATGACTGGTTTACGACCACTTGTGAATCTTTGCAGCCTTGAAGCCATTGATTCCAATTATACGGCGGGAACCCTCGATCTCCAGCCTCACGGCCTTGAAACTTGAAGAGCTTTAACAAAATTCATATGCCAATCAGAGTAGCTTCAGTTAGAAAGATTCAAGGCAGTCTTCGCGTATTACATCGGTCTTTGTTGGGTTCTGGATCGATTGGGTCGCCCTTGGTCGGGATGAATTTCCAGCGATAGCTATTGGCGAACAGATCAATTTGAAGGACGCCATGAAGCTTTTCTAGTATATGTTTGGCATCGCTGTTCGGTTCTAGTTTTTTAAATTTGTATTTTAAGATGTGCTTGTAGAGATGCCCACCTCCGGTGCCTACTATAAAGGACCGGATGCCATCTTCCGTCTTATTGCCATCTGCATCCTGGCGGGCAAACTGCTCATAATGGTGGTCGTGCCCACTGAGTAGTACAGATGCACCAAACCCATGGAGTTTGCGATAGGCTAGCGTTAAGGACTTGCCACGTACCAGAGGAGCATTCGAATGCCGGTTGTTTTTTTCAATCACCGAGTTATGACCGTGGCCGCCGGAACTGAAGCGGAAGGGGTGTGCAAAGGCCACAACACAGGGGTCAGTGTTGCTCCTGAGCTGAGACTCTAACCACGCAATTTGAGGACTGCCCCTTCCTATGCCAGCATAGCTATTTAAGCCGACAAGAAGCCATGGACCTTGGGTCGCACTTGGAAAGCGTAGAGAATAATATCCGGCTCTTTTTCCATTCTGTGACACTAAGGGGTTGTCTTTGAAGTACTCGAAATAGGGCGGGTCCTTGGATGCCGGATGATCATGATTGCCTGGCACAGGCAAAAAATATTTTTTGTATTTCCCCCAAGCTGGATCGAAACATTTTTCGAAGTCCCTCTTGGTGCCGTTATTATAAGCAAGATCGCCAAGCAGCATTACCCGTATGGGGATTTGTTTTTTTTCCGCAGCTACAATCGTCTCGCCAACAACCCTAGCAACCTCTTCGTCATTGCGCCGCTTTAGCAATTTCCCTTTTCTTATGACGTCACATCTGGCGATGTCACCGACGGCAAGCAGGATCCCGATTGGTGTTTCCGGGTTATCTGAGCCTCGCGCAGGATTTTGCACACCGAGAACGAGCAGTAAAAGGCCTGTTTTGATTACTGATTTGAGAATGGAATTCATAATCACAATCCAACTAACACGAGCGTGGCGATCTACTAATGTGTCGAAAGCACGTGTTGGCGATGACAGGGTTCTGACACATCTTTTGGGCTTCGATTGCCTCTGAGCGGACGTGCTAACGACGGAGGTTATTGCTGAACTCATCGGCAGCTTTGATAGCGACAACAGCAAGTTCCGATCGTGCTTTTCCATACATTGAACGGATGCGACCTGCTGTGACTACCCCATTTCCACAGTTTACCGGATCGCAGCGCCTTCCTTCGCCTTGCAGGCTGGGGGTAGTGTCTTGCGCCCCCTTGGTTTATGACCGATCGCCCCTTTGATCCAATCCCATTGCCAGTTCCAATCACCGCCATGCAGTCGTGAATATACTCCGTGCGTTTTTTTGCTGCCGCAGCCAATTCCCCAGCTTACGACTCCGATCTGTACCAGTTGCCCGCTTAAATCCGCGACAAGTGGTCCACCGCTATCACCATTACATGAGTCCATTTGAAATTTCAGATCGCCCGCGCACAGCATACTGTCGTCAATAGGATTCGCTATATTCTGCGCGACCAATTCCCAAGTCGTCTGGACCACGTCGTCGGGTATCCGGAGTTTCGCAAGACCCAGCTCGAAATCAATCTCAGCGGAATGGTGCAATTCTGCCTTGATCGATTTGTTGCAGGTTGGAGTATCGACGGTCTCGATCTCAACCTCGCGTATTTTCTTCGCTGGACTTCCGGTCTCCGTCACCCCCCATCCAGCTGTCCAGACTTTCTTGCCCGGCAAGGAGATATCTGCTTCAAGAGCTGATTGAAGCGTCATGAGGTCATAACAGACGTTTTTTCCTGGTGGGCGTTCGAGTTCGAGTAGCGCCAAATCAGCGACCGGCGTTTCAGTGCCAAACCGGGAATAGTAATATGGAGCCGGGACAATGCGTTTGACCGCAATTCGGTCAATTTTGTTGTTGGCCCCCGCGCGCCAATCATCAAGATTGTGCGAGCCGACGAGAATATGGATCTCGCCGGGTATAAGTATTTCGTCGTGTTCGAAATAATTGCTCTTTACCCAACCATTCCCTCTGGTAGCTACGAATTCTGCATAGATCAGGCGGTCTGAGTGGACGCAGTGAGCGGCAGTCAAAACCCAAGTGTCATCAATCAGGGTGCCGGCGCAAAACTGCCCGTCCCCCGCTCCTTCCTCTTCTTCCCTGCCGTCGATCAGTGCGACGACGGAACGCCACCGTTCAGGCGGTGCTTCAGCGCCATTCCAGATGAATGGGCCAAACGAGATCTTGTGCCGCTTTCCATCTCCAATCCCACGAACGGCAGCTGATAGAGAATGTGAATCAGCAACTGGAAATTGCTGGTGCCTTTTGTCGAATGGCAATATGGGGGGCGCTGGCCTGTTGGATGTTACGACAGTGTTGTGTAATGCTTTTTGTAATTGTTTTTGTTTCATAGCCCGCGCATGCAGTTCAGCATTCTGGGACAATGAATATGTTGAACTAATGCACAACAATGAGAACGACACAGCGAAATATATTGCCATTCTTACCGACATATGCGCACTCCTTGGGACTGAATTAAGAGACAGGTATGTAAAAAAATGCGAAAAATAGCTGCCTCCAACAAATCTCCCGATATCTCAGATAACATTCTCGACAACTAATTCATCAACACTCGTCTATCCCAGTTCTTTCTGTCAGTGATATTTGATCTTTTTTTTCGTCAGAATCAATAACTATGCGCATTGCCATTTGTGTATGACCAATGACTACACATAATGTATTCATACTAAACAATGACATATAAATACATGGTAATGGAAATTATTACCTAGATAGGTATAAATCACTGAATAATAATATTAAAAGATAATTTTTCACAATATAAACTACAAGTAAGTGTCAAATATACAACAAATAAAAAAATACAGATCGACGATTCACCGATATCGTTTGCCAAAACTGAATTAGCTTTGGTTTACTGAATTCGCCAGCGCAGGCTGGCGTGCTGGGGGGACGTCTATGTTCAGTACAATAGCCAAAAAATTATGTGTATTATCATTGATATCTATTTCTATTTCCGGATGCTCTGGCTATTCAAGCTTGAGTAGATCAGAAATGGAAATAATAGGCATCGAAGGATGTCAAAGGGGGATCAGTAAATTTGACGATGAAATATGCACGGCCCACGATTTGCGTGAGCTGTACAACAAATATGCCGTAAAAAAACATAGAATGACAACCGCTAGTGACTTAATGACACTAAGTTTCGTAATTGTCGGCGCTGCTATTGCAGTATCCAACAAGCACCCCGACTATGGCACTGCAAATGCAGTGGCTTGGGGAAGCTTTTCAGCTGTTAAAGACTACCTTAATCCACGTAAAAAGAGAGACGCGCTTAGAAATGCGTCACTGCAACTTGGGTGTATAGTGAATGTTTCGGGTAGGTATGCATATTTCAATGATAATATTAAGAATAACCAGGAGGCAGTGCGAATTCTCAGTGAGGGCATTGTCGCTGTGGTGACCAACCTGGGCGACGCATTTTCCGGAAGCGAACCGGATTATGCGAGTGGACTTAAAAAAATAGTAGCACTTGTGCCGACCAAAGCTGCGCTCGCGAGAGCAGGATTTACTCAATTTCAGAGTGATCCTACCGAACTATACCGCGCAGAGATTGCGGTTTGTAATGGGAAGAAGGTTAATGGCTAGTATTGATGTTCGAAACCAACTCGTATCAACAGGTTAAGATATGAACGATGCTGCTGAATGTGATGCGAAGGTTTTTCCAGAGTATCTTAGCCCACCATTTGGCGAAGATACTTTCCCTGATGAGATTAGCACATCGGCGTTCGCCGAGCGCCCAGTGGAAACACAGTTGACCGATGGGCCTGGTATTTTTGGATATTATTCAGCGGACAAGCGGTACGGTACAGAGTCCACCATTGCGGCACTAGTTGAAGTTGGCCGCATTTGGGCTGCTCGCCACTCGGCCCCGCGCATAGGTGTTGGTGATATAAGTTTGCGCGGCGGCGGTGATATTGTCGGTCATAGATCTCATGAAACCGGACGTGACGTGGATTTGCGGCCGATACGCAACGACGGAACGGAAGGTCCTTTGACTTGGAGGCAGGCCAGGTATTCCCATTCGCTTACCCAAGAGCTTATCGACCTACTCTATTCAAACGGAGCCGTACAAGTGAAGGTCATAGGCTTTAACGATCCGCAAAGCGTTGGGACTGTCAATTGGAAGAACCACGACAATCATCTTCACGTGCGATTCTATTTTGGTAATGAGGCAGCCGGTTTTCCCGTCGCAAGATTAGGCATGAACCACTCTCCCCCTGTTCGGGAAGTGCAACGTCGAATGAACAACTGGAAAGAGTCAAACGACGACGCCTCATTTATAACCATTGACGGCAACTTCGGCGAACTTACGTTGACAGCGGTTGAACAGTTCCAATCGGAAAACGGCGTCGAAGCAGATGGTATTTTCGGTGAGAATAGCTGGAGGAAATCTCTTTCTCATATTGTTTGACCAGCACCGCTCCTTTCAACTGATAATTCGCGGCAATGCCAATACACGATGGCGAACCAATGGCAGAGTTAGCAGATAATGATGATGGATTTGAAGTCGCGCATGAAGACGTGCTGCGAGGGCTGTCTATAGATGAAGTCGAGGCTGAAGAGGCAAAGGCCCGTGACGAAGTAAGAGACAACAACGGAATTGACTCCACCGAACTTAACACGATGGAAGCTCAGCCCGCAGGGGTCCTTGAGCCTCCTACCAAAATAGTCGGGTACAGAATAGAACCCGCGGGTGAGCCTCAAGATAGAAGGCATAAATATTATGCTGTGGACTTGGAGACAGACCGAAAATTCTATATCGCTTTCGTTGCCCACTATCCTCGGTCCAACCCCAAACGCAAAGGTCTGGCGACCAGTCGGGGCCCGATGGTTTTTGATCGCTTTGCCGAAGAGGAGCGGCTTGGGCTATGGGCTCATTTCATGTGGCCATCAGTGACCGCAGAAGGCAACGGTAATCATCTGGTCATCAACACATATGATAGGGCGCGCTTCACATGGGGTTTTTACCAGCTTGCGGCTCATACCGCGGATGACAACCTCATTTTGCTGACGCGTGAGCTTCTAAAGCTCGACACGGCTGCATTCTTTTTTCCGGATCTTGCTCTTGATGACCACGGGAAGGTTGCTCGGAAGACTTCTAGTGGACTCAAGACTTTAGAAAATAAGGTCTATAGCAGACAGCATCACGAATACCAGATACCGGACTTCATGGCCTATATGAATCCAGTCAGCCGGCGTGTCGAAAACGAGGAGGTTCTCAATGCGGCGAAATTCATCGACTGGGCCCAACGCGATCCGCAAATGCTGGCCGAGACCGTGAAAGTCTCCTTTCACATTATGAGAAAAAAAGTAAGGTCATGGGCAAAGACCTATGGCCTTGTCGGACGACGTCCAGAACTTGCAATCTGGATTTCCGATATGCACCATCAGGGTCGAGCACGCGGATCAGCCTCTAAGATCAGGCGGGCTCTCAGCAAACCGACATTCGAGCAGCAGATGGATTCTCTATCCCGAATTGATTCGACGGGCAGTCAGAGTGCGCGCATTAGTAAAGTCAAACAGCGCATACAAACGCTGATTGATGAAAAGCGTTTTGACGGTGTTGAGTTCGGTAAAGGAGTGCTGTCGCTCGAAAGTGATGATTATAAAAGCTAGAGGTGTCTGTGGAACAAAGTCATGAAGCCGGTGAAATGGCTTGTTCGGGTTGGAGACGTGATCCTTTTGAGCAGAATGCGTGAAGAAAGGTCTTGCAACGGGAAAGCCTGAACTGTCTTAACCCATAAGTGTTCAAAGTCCGGCACCCTGTGTATGTAACACCGCTAGCACGAGGGAAAGTATGGCAATGGGTCTAAGGCGCGGCTGGCCACACTGCGGGGCATGGGATTTTCTGTGCAGAAGTCCAGCCAGTTTTTTGGATCCAATCATCTCGGCATTTTGATATTCTTGCTGTCCAATTTCACGCCAAGCTCATCCACGTCAGCAACCACCGGCGATTTCGCGGCTTGAATCGACGCCTAGCTTGCCGTTCATGATCAGATCCGGCAGGCCCACTTTACGACGATACGTAGCGATCAGAGATGTGTAGAGTGGAATGACAACGGTGCGACCATTCGAACTTTCAATCTTTGCTTCAATGTGCAGGTGCGGCGTAGTGTACTGTTTCGTGCCACTGTTGTTGTACCTTGAGATCTTGCCGATGAAGTCGCCCGCTGCGACCCGCGTTTTGCTTCGCAAATGCCGTATGCTGAGCGGCTGCAGGTGTCGGTACGTGAACGTCGCGCCTTGAGGGTGACGGATAACGACCACTGCACCGCGTACTTCTCTAACTTCACCCGACGTAATCGCGATCGCGTCCCACACGTTCGGCTTACATTGATTTCTGCTGTCGCCGCGCAGCACCGTCGGCGGTCGCATGTCGACGCCCTGATGTCCCTTGCGATCCGGGCAGCTCCGGTTCGTGTAGCCTCGTCCCGCCTTTTCGCAGAATGTGTCGCGTGACGGCGGTTGAAAATTGTGGCGATCGCAATGGCTCCCGTGCGACACCCCATCTTCCCAGCTGCAGCCGGGTCCAGCATGACAGCCGCCGCCTGGATTGTACATCTGGCTGTTCATGACGGCTGCTTGGTCCGGGTGCTTGAAGGCGACTGGATAGGTGAGAATGGGGAAATAGACGTCTCTATCCCTATTTCCGGACTCGCGCATACGCGGTGGCCGTTGTTGAAGATCACCCGGCGGGCAATATTTGAACACTGGCGCATTGGTCTGCGGCGCCTGCGCATGGGCAATCGAACCAGCAAGAATCAGAAAGTAATATACGATAGAAGCGCAAAGCATCATTGACCATCTCCCTCGGAGAGTAGGTTGAGGCTTTCCACCAATTTGCGAATGGTCTCGGCACCCCCAACATCTTCGCGGCATTTCCACCGACGCTCCTTGAAACACGCCAGCGTCACCATGTAGACGGGACCGCCCAACGTAAATGTCGCCGCGACCTCGTCGGCCTGGGGTCCTTCGATGTCACTGCCTTGGAACGTGATGTCTGGATTCTCGATTGTCGCCGGCTCGCCTTGAGATTGTATCAGCCGGTCGAGCGGCGTCCCGCTGGACTGTGCGACGGCACGGTCACCGGCAACGGTCACGGTGCCGTCTTCGTTGTCGAAAACTTGCGAATACCAATGACCGTCTGACCCAAACCTATAACGCACCTCTGTGCGCTTCGCGGTCGCCGCCAGACCACGCACCTTGCGAAACTGATTTCCGGTCACAATCCCTAGCATCGGAAAGCTGATCGGCGCCTTCACAAAGCTCAACGCCTTGCCCGATTTCGAACCGGCTGTACCAACAAAGCGTGCAAAGGCTGACTTATCCACGCTGGTGAGCCGTGTTTCGACACCTGCAGCGATCGCTATGGACCCTGCAACCATCAAAGCCAGAATAGCTGCGCTCGCGGTAAGCGACGCGGCTAGAATGGCTGTGCGAAAATCGATCATGCCAAGATACTCCTTACCGCATTTCAGTTGCTACTCCAGTTGTGCGCCGGCTACGTACCCGATCGCCGAGAACTCAGTTACATCGCGCGCGCCGGCGCGCAGTTCGATTGTGTATCCAACGTGGCTTACTGTCGAAATCCTTGGTCAAATTTCCCGGCAACGTCCAACCGTCGAACGTGCCGTCGTCGTCGATATCCACTTCAATCAAAACGCCATGAGCTTTCCCTGCGCGTGCCGTGTTTGCATAGTCGATCTGCGAAGGCAGACGGACGAAGCGACCGTTCCTACAATAACGCTTGGTGATCAGATCGTTCGGACCCGAATTCGGTCCCTCCCGAACGAGTGCATTGCCGTCGCACGCAAAACGTCGCGTTTCATAGATCGCCTTGGTCCGCTGCGGCTCTACGGCGTGTGGACCTGAGGTCTTCCAGAAGCCGATATTCGCGTCACGCTTGGCATTTTGTACGTTTACGTCGAGCGCTAGGCCGTGTCGGCATCTCGCGCTCGAGCCGATACGGCGACCGAACCACTCTTTGTCGACATGACTCTGAAAGAGATGCCATCGGCCGGATGTGTGAAACGCGCTGGTTCCGGCAAAGGCACGCGACGCTGAAATCCACGCAAATTCGATCAGTCCAGCATCGAGCAACATCTGATTCACGAAGCCACTGCCATAGGCGCCGACTTTGTATCCATTGTCGTGCAACACTGCATTGACGACTTTGAAATACTCGATGATCTTGCCCTTCAAGTTTGTATTGGATAGCCCAAAATCGAAATCGACGCCGAAATAGATGGCGGAGCCACGCGGTTGTCCGGCAGTTTTCGCTTGCTCGATTGCAGCCTGTGCATCAAGAAGCGCCTCCTGCCGAGTGGTACGTGGTACTCCGTCCCATTCGCACTGCGAATTGCGCAGGACGCGCCCATCCGATCGCCGACCATCGAATTTCTTGGCGCTATTGTTGTAATATTGATAGATCGACAATATGGCGAAACCCGCTCGGAGAATTCGAGTGACCTCACTGTTAGGATCACTCGGCATGCCCTGATCGAGCAGGCGTTTTGATCTCAATCCGATCTCAGGCTGGGGGCAGCGCGAATAGTATCGCCCGATAACCGTCACGCCGTGACGCGTGAGTTCTTGCAAGTGCGCCCTGGTGTCGAACGCCACGTCCACGATTGTTGATCGATCGTCGGCGAAGGAAGTGGAATAAACACTGAAGGTCGAAACGAATGCAAGTAAAAATAGCGAAAATCCAATCATATTCTGAAACATTGGCGCACTATTAAAGAAAAAATGAATATATGATTTATAGTAAAGTTGCACCCGTGCTTACGTTTGTCAATCTGTATTTTACTCTCACCTTGAGAGACAGTGTACATGCATGACTTCACTACCGTTCCATACATATTCAGCGTATAATGTAGCCGGGTTTCGATTAGTACTTACCGTGGTTGGCTGACCGTGTGTGTATCGGCTGGACCCCGAGCGGAGGACCTTGAGTAGAACAACCATCGCAAAACGTCCGTAATATGTAACGCCCCTCTCCCGCATTCACGTCGTGCTCAATTCTCGAGGCTGGACGATAGAACACCCAAATTCACGAGCTTGGCCCGATTGTGCCCAAACCTTGGCGATAATGTTCAAATCTGTAGCTATGCGCCATGCATAGCCGGTGGAAGATATTGGGTTCTATTGAATGCATCGCATTTAGTGTGAGTTAAACGCGTACGGCCGAGATGCATCGCAATTGCTGCTTTGTTCAAAATAGCGGTTGTGCATTTCGGTCGTGAACAACATCCACTAGTTGTGAAAATCCAACATCGGTAAAAAGATACACCATATGTGCAGGGTCGTCGCCTACGAGTCTTTGGAGCGCGACCTAACAGATTGACATTTTGTACCGAAGCAATTCGTCATGTCTTACAGGACACAAGAGTATTTAAGTCATTTTCTTGGCCATAACGTACACATCACTTAATTTTGCAAAGATCGAGTAAAACTTTCTTCTGACGCATTATGTATTATAAATTTAAAATATTTGTTTACTTCATTTGATTTTTTGTATTCAATAAGTGTTTCAACTTTGTTTTTTAGGATTGCTTGATGTTTGTATTAGGAAGAGTTTTGTTGCCACTCTTCGTAGGCGCATGGTTACTCCTAACCGCTTGTTTGACCGCCCATTCCCAGTCCGAAAATACAAAGGTAGTGCAACTACGCTGCGAGGTCTTTTGCAGTAGAGACCGACTCCGCACAGCTAATGCGCGCTTGAACTGGGTGGGCAAAGGGATGCCACTTGGGCCGGCAAAATTCGCAACGACTCCTATTAGTCGCGTAAAGGAAGTTGTCGAGACAACCGTCTACAAGAATGGGTTTAAGAAAAATCGATTTGCCGTACTTCCAACCAACCAGCCAGGTATCAGGTCCAAAAGCTTTGCGGCACAGCGAGCTGGCGAAACCTCCTTGCGGGCCTTAGATCTTAAGGTAGTCGGCATAAACCGTCCAGATCCTGAAATTCGAGCACGGTCCCGTGCGCAACTCATGACCGAGCCCCGCACTCAAGAGACATCAATTGTGATCGAAGGGCTGGAGCCCGGTGTCAATTATTTTTGGCGCATACGTTTCAGCGGGCCAGATGGGAGAGAAACCTCTGGCATCGCGAGATGCGTGGCACCCGTTTGTCCGGCCGATCAAAAGAAATAATTGGTGCACAATACTTGACTTGTTGCTGCCGCGGCGCACGGCGAAATTAGTTTGGTCGTTAGAGCGAGGTAGATTTATTGATCGGACACATCCATCGAAATCATTTAGCCATAATCCTCGCCTTGGGCATTCTTCTTGGCGTCAGGCCTGCGTCCGCCATCGCGCAAAGTCTAATATCGATCACGGAAATCGGCCCAAAGCAATCCAGCCTCGATGCAGATGACCCCGACGGAGCATCCGGAGGGCGCGTAAACGGTATTTCCGTTGATGCCACGTCCAACGAGATCATGTTTGCGGCGAGCGAATGGGGTGGCCTATTCAAGAGCGCGGACCAGGGCCGCAGTTGGACTCATGTCGATGGCCATGTACCGCATGCGACGTGGGATGTTGCCATCGATCCCTCAGACTCCGAACGAATTATCGCGACATCCTTCTATGACGGTCGCGTGAAAAGTCGTGCCGGAATTAATGTCAGTATAAACGGTGGCGTTACTTGGGTTCGTCCCACGACCACGTTGCCGCCCAAGGGGTTTTGTATTTCGGAACTGGAACGTGAAGAGCCATCCGCTTTCGGGATTGCCTTCGATTCAGTGCGTCCAAACAACGTCTATATCGGAACCAATTGTGGTCTAGCCGTGTCCCAAGACAATGGTGTGACTTGGCGTTTCATCGATCCTACGCCCGAAGATGGTGCCGACAATATTTGGGACGTTATAGTACATCATGGAGGTATCTTAGACGTATGTGGTGATGATGGTCATCTGCGCTCGACTAACGGCGGAACAAGCTGGAATACGGCACCTGATCCGGCACAAGGATTAATCGGCGGCCGCTGTTCACTTGCGGTCTCGCCGGACGAGGCGCACGTACTATTTGCCGTCGTTGGAGAAACGATTTTTGATTCAGTCGATGGTGGCATCACCTGGTTACGGCACTACTCAAATCCGAACCCTCAAGGTCGCATTCCATTTGTTGCTACGAACAAACGCGACACTGGCACATACGATCTTTGGTTCGGCGACATAGAGTTGCATAGAGGCAGCTGTAAAACACCTTCTCCTTCTGTCAATGGTGGCAACAAACGTTGTGAAGCGTCGGACTCCTGGGCAGGCCCGTTCACTCGGGACGCAGGCGGTCATGACGATGTCGGCGATATCTTGTTTGAGACGAAAGCACGGAACGCGTGCCCTCTATTGTTCTCGTCCGATGGCGGCGTCTATTTCAACACAGTCACGAAAACACCCGACTGTCATACACCCGTTTGGGAGCAGCCAATAAAGACACCTCAGGCCGTTTGGAATTGGGACATGGAAGGCGTTGCGCGGACCGGTGTGACGAAGGAAGGGCTTTATTTCGGCAATCAAGACACTGGTACGTTCGGTACTGAGCATGCTGGAACTGGTAATCCTAACTGGTGGAATGATGCTTGCTGCGATGGCTTTGATATTGTGGCCGATACAAAACGCGTCCTCACTACGGTGTGTTGCTCCTGGACCAGCCCCTCCACACGGCTCTACATTAGCGACCCGGGGTTAGACAACACGCGAGAAATTGGTGTCAAGAGCTATCCCCCAGGGCGGCTGCGGCGCTTCGAACAGCTCGACAGCATCGCGCAATTCGGCGCTGACAGCTATGTAATCGCAACCGATAAGGGCGTATTTGTAACGACAAATATTACTGCCGATCCAATCGTATGGAGGCAGTTGGGACGTGCTTCGGCACCCAATAATGCCTGTGGCATTCAGGTTTCTCGATCGGGCGGTCGACCCATATTCTTTGTTAAGGGTGGTGACTGTAATGGACAACGTGGCAGCACCCTGTGGAGATACGAAGGTACGGCTCAAATTGGTATTTGGAAGCAGATCAAGAGGCCGGGCGGCGGGCAGTTCGGTGTTTACGACGTCGACCCAACCGATGCTCGTCGCATCATCGCCTCGGACCTCGGCAGCTCCGGAGATCCAGAGATGGTAATGACGGTCGACAGTGGCCGTAATTGGTCTCGGCTCACCGAACTGGACCGTCTGATGTCCGGTAACGGTGTTTTTCGCTACCGCACGCGCTTGGGCCCCACCCGGTGGACCAGCTTTGAAGGCTATCCTCAACCTACGCTTATCTCCTTTGATCCAGTTAACCCGGATATTATCATTGCAGGTGCAGCTGACTCAGGTGTTTTCCTCAGCATGAACAGCGCAGCGCGCTGGAAACTGATCACCGATCCGAACAACCCAGGCACATCCGGGACACCTCATATCCCCCGTCCCCGCTATGTCCATTTCGATCACGATGAGAAGGACCAGCTCAAGATCTATCTCGGCACCCAAGGGCGCGGCCAATGGCGCATTACGCTACGCGGCAAAAACCAACGTTGGATTGGCTCAAAACCGAACCCGTGACCACTCTTAGTGGATATCATATATTCGACAAATATATCTAACGATCTCCGTTAAAGAGGTTGTTACATATTTCTTTTAATATGAATATTATTCAGTTAAAATAAATAGTATATCGCATGATATTGAAGTTTTAGTTGGATGGATTTATGGCTACTGGTCAAGAGATCGTCGACATTGCAGCCACTAAATTGGATCAAGATTACGTCTTCGGTGCGCAGGTCCCGCTTGATGATGTCAATTGGAGTGGGCCCTGGGATTGCGCTGAGTATTGCTCTTGGGCCGTCTACCAAGTTTCGCAAATCATTTATGGATGTACCAACAATCAATCTTTGCCAGCCAGAGCAGATGCCTGGACGGGTTCCTGGAAACGAGATGCCCGGACTCTTGGGCAGATTATTTCGATCCAAGACGCCAGTTACACTCCTGGAGCAATGCTCCTAAGGCGTTCCCGCTCATCTGGTCACATCGCCATTTCAAGTGGAGCAGGGAATGAGACACTCGAAGCCAGAGGCGCCAGGTACGGCGTGATGCGTCATGTCATTTACGGTAGAACCTGGAACATGGGTGTTCTTGTCCCAGGCATTAACTTTGATAGACTCTCTGCAATTGCTCCCGAGCCGGTTTACGAAGAGCCGTTTACATTACGAACATTGGAAAAGGGCGTGATGGAGGGAGCGCTCATTCAAGGTATTCAGGAAAAATTGCAATCACTGGGGTTCTACGATTCAGAAATCTCAGGGCAGTTCGACATGGCCACAGAGATCGGAGTCCGGGATTATCAGATTTCAGTTGGTTTGACACCAGACGGCCAGGTTGATGTAGAAACCGCAGATGAGCTCGGCGTGAAATTGGATAGCAAGAATATCAAAATGCCCAGATGAGTGGCTGCAAAAACGGCCGGTCTTCAAGCATACCAATCCTTATACCGAGCATTCTGCGCTGGCCACGCCTTACTCTCATTGTCAAAGTTAGTTCCCTTGCCGGCGGGGCGACCTATCAGGGTGCCGGGTTATGAACATTTATCGGGCGAGACAGTTTTGGCTTCTTCGTAGCGAAACTGTCCTTTACTCATTTTGCTCAAATGATCACATTTCCATCCCGATGAACCGGTTCACCAGCTCCATGAGCCTATTCCGCTTTACGAGCTCCACAACAAACGCATCAATGTTCGCTCGCCTCTGAAGCCGCCGCAGCATTCGCTACTTCGATGACAAACTCTAGGCCCAGCTTGGCAAAGCGGCTTTGATGGGCACCAGTTGTATCTAAGTTGGCCAGCTTGTCGTTCGGGGAGTGAATGTGGGGATTAAACTTTTCAAACGTGGCTTCAAAGGGAAACGCAGCGGGAAAACCGTATTTGGTCCAGGACCCAGAATCCGAGCAAGCGTAACCACAACGGGTGTTGCCATATGTTATTTCGTGACCACCGGGGCCATTATACTCATTGATTAGCCTTTTGAGATAATCGGTTAAATCAGTGCTCACAAAATCATCAACAAAATAAATATGTCTTCCAGGACCCACCCATCCTGTCATGTCCATTTGCAGCACTGCAACCACATCCTTTATGCCGTTGGTCCCCTTCTTGATGTTGTCGAAGTATTCTTTCGCAATTTCGTCCGAGCCTAACAATCCATACTCTTCCGCTGCGTAAGCAATAAACTCGAGCGAGCGCTTGGGTTTGAAGTCTAGTTCTGTGAGTATGCGGAGGACCTCCGTAACAACGGCTACGCCGGAGGCATCGTCATCTGCGCCGGGAGCATCATCTTGATTGCTTCGATTGATCGAATCCAGATGAGCGCCGATGATTACGAATTCATCTGGGTGCTCAGTTCCCATTATTGTCGCAACTACTGAATCTTGAAGCCAACCCTTGTGACTACGCAGCTTCACAGTAAAATCCCTGCGTCCGGCCCCAAGTTTACCCCATGTATCCGCGATCAGCATCGCGGCTTTTTGGCCACCCGGTTTGTTGTGATCACGTGTCCCGAATTTCGTAAGCTCTTCGATTGTCGATACGATTTTCTTCGGCTGCACCTTATCCAGGGCTTGCCCAACCAATTCGTGCTGCTCAACAGCGTGAACGAATTTCAACGGGCGTTGTAAGTATTGTTTTGTGTAGAAGGGGTTCCGGGGCTCGAGCAATGCAGCGCTACGGCTATTGTGAACTGTGAATCCCCCACATTTCTTAAATCTGGGGCCATGCAAGATACCCTGCAAATCATTGATGACGCTTCCATGGATCCGCGCAACTCTTAGATTCTCATCTGTAATGGGTGGCTGCGCAGCAAGCGTAGGGTCGTCGAGTGGCATAAGTTCAAACAAGGGCTCGCCCGGAGCTAATGGTTGTCCGGTAATTGCTTGCTCGGCTTCACCCGCGACGTCCTTGTCCAGCACTATCCAGAGACGCTCTTGTTGCGCCAAAGCAGCAGTGCTCGCAAGTATTGTGGCGGCGAGTAGAGCACATAGTCGTACAAAGACAGATGACGTTAACTCGCCCGAATGGCGGCACGCGTATGAAAAGCTGAGGGATTTCCGCATATGAATTTCCACTGTTTGTGCGAGGTTTTCGGGCCCTCATTCGACCTCACAGACCAGTTTGGCATTGCAGCTGAAGTTGCCCTTGACTACGCGTTACGCGCAGTCGGGTGGCACATCAAAGTCTTCGGCAAATGATCCGAACTCCGGGGTCGCCGCCTTGTCACCCATACCGCGCTTGGCAAAGCCGCGCCAAATCTCACACCTGTTTTCACCGTTGAAGCGTGCCAGGTCTGCTACCAATATGGCGTCCCGGGCGTCGACAAATGTGGGATTCTGTTGCAGCTGAAAAAGGCTGTCAGTCAGCAGTTGGAGTGTCATTTCGTTGCCAGATTCCGCACCGTGCTTCCTGACAAGGTTTCGACGAACTTCCCAAACAGTAGCGGCCCAGATCTCCCCCATATCGTGGAAGCCGCCCGACTTTGTCGCAAGCCAAGGGCTGACGGGCGGAGTCGTACTGCAGCTGGCACTTGCGATCGGAGTGAGATCATACGTTGCCGACTGCATGTCGATGAGAGTGAAAGAATTTTTGCAAAGATCCGTTGTGTAGGGGAAATGGCGGATGCCAAAGTGGTAATTGTCTTTCCAGCCTGCAGGTTGGCCAGTAAACGATAATTGTAATGTCGAATAGCCGCCAACCGTATAGCTGGCATCAGGATCTTCATCCGGTGTACGCAAAAGGAGAAGCGCATATAAATCCGAGTATCCCTCACCCAGACCACGCCCTTGCTGAGAAGTGAGCCCATACTTCTTGGGACCGCCGATGATACGGTTCGTCAGGCCGTGCGTGAATTCGTGGATCAGGATTTCCACATCGAAACCCGAATCGCGATCTGGGTTTGGGCCTGTCCATGTGTATGCATTCAACGTAGGGCAGCATCGGCCGTCAAACTCTGGTGTGCTAAAGGTTGAATTGTTAGTTCCGACATGCAATCGCGCTTCTATCCGATCACCACCGGCTCCCACGCCGTCTTTGTTCTTTAACTGGAAGTTTCCTTCCGCCTCGGTAAAGCCGAGCGCTGCCATGCGATCATGCCACCAATTTGCTACTAGAAACGTCTGCGCTGTGGCAGCATGCGCATTGGCTATTGAGTCCGGAGCTTTCGTAAAGTCCGCTTTAAAGGCAAACGACCGAGTTTCGACACCGCCGATATTTTCGATTTTTGCTTTTGGTTGCTCGTTGGCTTCAGGTAAGCCATTGTTGTTCCTGTCTACAAATGCCACAACATTGTTGCCGCTCGTGCGCATTTCCCCATCTTGTATGAAACCGTTTGGCGATAGAGAAGGGTCGCCATTTGTCGCGATGACGATGGGTTTCACCATCATGCCCTGTGAACCATCAGGCGTCTCTGGCCCTGGCGACAGCGGTGCTGGGTTGTCAAGTGGCGCGTAGTCATTCTTGGCGTTTGTGGTTGGCACTGTGGTTAGAGATGTACCTGGTGGCTCGGAAATGCGGAAATATACCAGCCACCTCGGCACGTCTTGAGAGGTGATAGTCACACGGCGGAGCATTTTGCCATTTACAGCATCAATAAATATTGAATAGGCGAACATATCGTCCCGCTTCGCGGCAGAAATCGCCCAGACGAGACTCACCTTGTCTTTTAACTCCATGAAATAGATCAGGCGCATCGGGATATCACTGTCAAACACCTTCCCGCTGCTCCAAGTCTGCCTCTTCTCCGGGCCTTGAGGAGCCTTCAACAGTGTGTGCTGGTCCTGATCAAAGCCTGCTCCAATCCCTAGAATTTCCGCAACTTTGCCAATAGCTTCCACTGCCGTTAGTTTGGGCTCATCTGTACTGACCTTAACCTTATCACCTACGCCACCTGTAACCTGGCCGGCAACGCTCAAGAGCTGACCCTTACTTGAAACGGCGCCGACAAGATCCAGGGGATAAATCTGCCGACCGAGCCGGCGCTGCTCGAGCGTGATATGACGCAGACGTGCCTGCGCGGGGCTTGCAAGACGAGCGGCTCCCGGTTCATCGGATTTCCTCGTGACTTCAAAGTTGCTGATTTCAGATTCTGAAAGACCGTAGAGATCCGCGTTGTTTCTGAGAAAACTGCGCATGACCTCATCGGAAGAAGCAACGCTCTCGTCCGTCAGCATGCTTCTGTTGCTCTGCACACGCAGTGGGGTGCCAGTCAGGGCGTTCCACTGTATTTTCACACCGGGTATACGCTGTTCTATTTTCTGCTTTGCTTCGAGTTGAGCTGGTTTCAACTCTGCCTCTGGCGCGAGCATCCTAGCCCCGTCGGCGGGACGGCTGACGTCAAACGACGGCAAAGGTTTTGGCTGACTTGGGTTTACAGATTGAGCAACCGAGTATGTGCTCCAGTTTGCCAATAGAAATAGTGAAATGAAAACAATTTGACCAAAATATGAATTATGCATTTTGATCTCCGTTGTTTAAATCATAATAACCCTTATCCAGTTGATCTTCAAAGTAACGTGGATTGAGCTTTATGTCTCCTCTTTTTCTTTGAGCCTCCAAAAAACTCGATGATTTCTGGAGTTCTCAGGCTTTACGGACTCTGCTGAATCAGGAACCGCTCAAGACAAGCCCTGTCACTTGGAAATATCGTTCGAATATTCCGCTCATCCCACAGGCCCGATGAAGTCCTCTTTATAGGCAGCGGCGGATTGGATAGTATTTTTGTCTTTTTTATTTTATCGTTATTTGATTCTATATTGTCTCTTATCTTATTCCAAATGCTATATTTCTTCGAAAAATATGCTCTGCTAAAGAAGGAATTAATTTCATCCGGTGAGCGCATGTTGTCAAAATCGTCTTCATAACTTTCCTTACAGGCCAACGAAAACATTAAGCCGAGCGAGAAGACGCTATTGCCCCACTTGCCTTTTTTTGTCTCTAGAATGTCTCTTGGCCAGAGTTGTAGAATGTCGTTGCTTGAAAGCGCATCTTGTTCAAATGACGCGTAACCAGTTTTCGCGCTGAAAAAAAGATGTGATCCTTGATCTTCATCAGGTACCAATTTTGTAAGTGTCTTGTAAGGTAAGGTAACGTCGAACCGACCAAATCTGGTACCGGTCTCTTCGATTGATCTGACGGCCACTGTTCGACAAGCATCGATGAAAATCAATTTTGGCGCTGCAATGCCGGCGATTTCCTTCATCCAATCGGCCAAGTCTATCATATTCGCTTTGCTGCCGAGCAAAGCGGGCTCCGAGAAGGGAGAGACCAATTCCGTGATGTTCTCTCTTTTGGTAGAGCCACTCTTTTCAATAGTGCGCGTCCGACCATGTCCCGAGTAGAAAAGGATAAAGAGATCCGAATAAGATACATCCGGTTTCAGGTCTTCTAATCTCCCCTCAATAAGCTCCTCTACAGTCTTATGCTTCTTTTTGAGCGGGTGAATGGTCACCGACGAATCGAATGAGCGCAATAATTCGCTTACGGAATTTCCTTCCAGGTGTTTGATTTTGGCATTTTCGTCTAGCTGACTTGGGTCTTTCCTTGCATTGGGCGGCGCGACAAATAGGTCGATATGTATTTTGTCGAAGTCTGGATCTCGCTCTTCCGTGTCCATGCGATTCTGGGCAAGGAAATCGTCGATCAAGAATTTTGCAAAATCCAGGGCGTCGTCATGCGCATGAAGAAGTTGCCCACCTTGAACCTGAGTATCAGAAAAGCCGACCAAAACCGCCCACAATTTTCTCGATTCCGGCCGCTCTGTCGGTTTTCCATCCCATTTGAACTTGACGCATTTGGTCTCAGAGGCGCTTTGATCCTGTGAATTTGCCTTTAGCTCAAAGCAAAGTTTAAAATCAGAATTCCTGCTGCGCCGTGCAAGTGGTGGAATTCTCAGGCCGATTTCATTGCCCTGCGGATGCGCGATTCTGATCTGTTCGACTGGCGGGTCACGCCCATAGGGCAGCGATACGTTTTCGTTACCGTATCGTAGCTTTAAACTTGTATTCCCGTACTTGATACGCAACAGAGGGGGAGTCCACGGATCGTAGTCTGGCATTTTGAAATCCAGATAAAGCCTGTGAAATATGCTGGTCACAGATTCAGGATTCTTTTTCAAGAATTTTCTACTTAGATCGTACGTTCTCTTATTTTCTTCCGAAAAACGGCTCTTCAGATCAGGAGGAGGCGTTTCTTTTGAGTGAGAGATTATCAGAGCATCTTCGATTTTTTTTCGGTTATAATATCGCTCCAAGGTCTCCTCTATTCCAATGCAATCCACATCATCATCAATTTGGATTTGCCAGCACCCCATTGGCTCGCTTGCGTCTTCAAAGAAAAAACCATCTGGCCGCCAGGCGGCCCACGACCAATCGCCGGTTTGAGTGTTCTGCCTGAAATTGGCCGTCAAAAGAAGCGACAGGCACTTTTCTTTTCTGTGGAGGTCGATCCGGTACCACCTGATCGTGCCATCGCCGTGGCCGACTATTGCGATCCTACCATTGGACGTTGCGTTGATACGAAACGCGTCGGATGAGACATGACGCTCACAAACGACTTTCGCTTCCTCATCAATGACGCGAATGGCGTCGCTCGTTCCCCAAACGACATAATCCCGCCCGCGCGAAGCAAATGCGTTCAAAGAAATCTTGGTGGCTGATCGCGATATTTCGCCCGTATCGATACTCGCGGTGTCGGCGAAATTGCGGCCAAAGAAATTTGGCCATCCGTCCCGACTGTCGGACAAGCGCTTTCGAAAGTAATCGTGGACAAATTTCGGATCCGTGTTACTTGGAAAAAAATCCTTTCTATGATCTTCGTCTATTCTAATCCACTCGGCGTAAAAACTATCCCAAGTCTCATAAAATTTCGATGTGAATTCGAGCAGGCTCAAGTCCAGCCAAAAAATGCGCATTCCATCACCGGCAAGCCCTTCGCCTGTGAAATAGCCGGCAAACACCACTCTCCGCCCGTCCTTTGACACGCGAAAAAGCAAGTTGCTTCCCCTGAAATCGACACCTTGTCCGCCTGTGATAAGGCGCTTCCGACCCGAGATGTGCGGCAACCCTTGATAGACCGGCAACGAGTAAAGTTGAATTTCTGTCGCCAAAAGAACCTTCTTCCCCTCGTCTATGCTGAGAAGCCGGCCGATCGTATTATTACCGATTTGCCGAAAAAGCGGTCTGGAATTCAGTTTGCCCCCCCGCCATGACACGATATTGTTGTCGGAATATATGGCGTTATTGTTGGCGTCCCTGTATTCGGGACCTAACGTGGCCGTTGTCAAGAAGCCTGCTGCGTTGAGCCATTCTTCATCGTCTTGGTGTGTCCAGAGCACTTGGGTTAAAAAGCGGCGATTTGCATTTGCCTGGAGTAAGCCTTCCTTTGTCAGGACGGTTGTCGTCGCCAGATCGACCGGTGAACCAGCTTCAGGCGTCATATCCTTCATATCGACAATTGCCACGCGCAGGTTTCTCGTATCACCGATCGCCAGACGCTTCCCGTCGCGATTGAAGGCAATACCCGCGGGATGGTCCAGTCCCAAATCCTTTACGGCACTGAGATGCCGAAGCAATGGTGTGCCTTTTTCGGGCCTGCCATAAATCCGCAAACCCGTTTCGCCGGAGACCGCAAGCCACGCGCCGGAACTCTTTCCCGGCGCGAAGGCTAGATCGCTGTTGTCCGGCAAAGATGGATTTGCAGACTTGCCACACGCCGGATTTTCCGTGCCGGCGTAACCCTCATCAATCGCAATGAAAGGTTTCGTCCATTCATCTGTCCGCCATATGCGCAGGCCGCATCCGTCGTTGAGGATGGCTGCCAAGTATTGCCCGCCCGGAGAGAAACGCAGTTTGGTGACGTGCGTTGGAAAGGCGCCGATAATTGTGCCGGTTAGTTCACCCGTTCTCCGGCTATACAAATAGATGCGACCAGTCCCCAATTTGTAGGCTTGATTCGAATGAATCAAGGGCGGAACGCTTACAGCAATCAGGTCGCCTTGAGGGTGAATCGAAACCGCATAACCACTGGATGGCAGTTCCTCACGTTCCGGCAAATGTATCGTCTGATGCGAGCTTCCATCGCTCAACCATATGTTCACCACCTTGCCTCTGGACGAAGTGGCAATGTATCCGCCTTTCGCGCTGACATCGATGTCGCTGAGAGGACCGCCAAGCGGTGCGACCGGTTTGATTCCCACCAGCTTGGTTTGGCCAGCCGCATCCGGCACAAAAATCAGACAAAGCACAAAAACAATCTTCAAGTTATTAGATTTAAGCAATAAAGATATGTGTAATATTGTATTTAATATCCATTTTTTTATAGAATTATTTGACATTATGAATCCTACATTCAAGTTTTTATTAATATTCTACCAAGGCATCCTTCTCTGTAATAGATCTCGCCCAAAAGCTCCGCCAAAACCACCGCCAAACGGCCTGCCTGAACCACCGCCAACCGGCCCGCCTGAACCACCGCCAAACGGTCCGCCTGAAAGAACACATTTATTTTGACCACCTATTTTTTTGTATACGTAGCATTTTAGACAGTCTTTTGATGTCGCAAATGCCGGCAAATTATACGAAAGACATGAATCTGCTCTTCCAATCAGGTCCGTACAGGTCGTTGAAAAACATTGCGCGATAGCCGGTGACGCATTTGACCAAACCTGAACCCCAACAAAAATCGCGAGATACGTTAATCGTGCGCGAGCGGGTTCCGATAGGAAGTTCATCAATCCGCTTGAATCATACTTTTTTCGCATTTAACAATCAAATCTTTGAGAATTACTTCCCCTTCTTCTGTAATGCGGTAGTCTAGAATACGCTAGCCGTGATTTGAAACTGCCCTTTACCCTTCTTCCGCATGACGACGACAGTCCATGGTCCCTGTGCCGGGTTCTTTATCTCGCAAAAGGCAACTTGGCTTGCATCGTTGCGTACGCACGCAGCCTTTGACGTGTCTTGCGTTTTTCCAGGAAGCAAGCGCAAATCAAAATCGGATTTGTTTTCAGCACCGTGTATGCCCTCGGTTGCGTTCATTGCCACCCGCAATGTCTTGGTGTCTGAGATAGAAAATCTGAGCACATGCTTTTTAATATTGTCGTCTATACTACCATACCATCCATAGTGTCTGGGAGAGTCAGCGCTATCTGGCAAGGCAGGCAATTCCCCGCACGCCTGGCGTGAGGCCGTCTTGTGTATGCTTTTTATCCATTTTATGTGAGCGTGGACGCTGGTGTCATATGCGTGATCACCCTTGCCACAGTTGAGTTTGGTTCCGCCAGATGTCACTCCGGCCACAACCGTCTCTCGCTTGACCGTTGCGAAGAACGGCCCGCCCGAATCTCCATTGCAAGTGTTGGAGTCTTTTCCTGGCGTTCCTGCGCCATAACTCCAGCAGATCATGTCATGAGGCTTGGAGAACTTGCATTTCTGAGTCTTGGTGCCCCCGTAGCGCTTGATTCCCGAATCTAGTCTATTTGCAGTGCCCGTTAGGCCGTAACCGGAGATTGTGCCGTCCTGTGCTGTCACAACTTCAGAGACGTCATTTATTGCCTCGGTGCGAATTCCGTTTACGCTTTGATCCAGCTGCAACACAGCAACATCAGCACGAGAACCTGATGTCGTCGGCCAAACGAACTTCTTTTTCTGCCAGTGTATTCCACCTGGGACGACCCCAAAAATACCGGCATTCGGAAGAAACACTCGGTACCGCTTTGGATCCGGATCCTTGGAAACGCAATGTGCAGCCGTGAGAAACGTCGAGCATCCGATCAGCGTGCCTGAGCAGTTCACATCAAGCTCTTTGTGAGCGCTGTCGTCTTTGAGAAGAGCGCCAACGGCGGGAAAGCGTGAAGTGACAAAGCCGTTCACGACCTTCGTCCCCATGGCTCCGGCCTTACCGGTTATGTCTTGCACATTTGATATTTTCGCCTTGGATTCCTGTGCCGATGCATCATGATTTAACCCAAAGGCCAATAGAAATGCCGTAAATATGATAAATACAGGCCTGATAGGACTTATACATTTATCTAGCCCGAATAGTCCGTGATCTTTCAAATTTCTGGCCAGATCGGAATTCTGCTCGCCACCTCCGCCAATGGAATTTTTCTCAAATAAATCGCTCATGATATTGAGTTGTTTCATATTCTTTACCGCGCGATATATATTCTGTGTACTGAATTGATCCCCTCAGGGCAGTCAATACTGGACTTGATCTTTGCCCAATACGAATGGAATATTAGTATGGTGCGCTATAAAATGAGAAGCCTTTTTTTATAGTAGGCACCTCTCCAATTACTGCAAAATGATTCGCTCCATTGCCGCGCGCACAGAAAGCGTGTTGTATTGGTTAATCTGGGCATGTAGCTTCAGGGCACCTGCGAGATGGTTATGAAAATAGTTGTAATTTCGGACATGCCGCGGAAATCAACAGAAAATAACGTCTACGAGTTCCTGCGGACTCACTCACAGCTTTTGAGGTTCTTAATGAATCCGTACAATCATCTAAATGTTCCATTATTTCGCGCATTCTGCAAATCCACTGCTCTACTACTTCTTCTGACCACAATCGGTTTTTCATCTTTGTTTTCCGAAGATGTCGCGTCGCAGCAGCAGCCTTTGGTGGCGTTTCTCGTCCGTCACGCCGAGAAAGCAGCTGACGGCAGCGCTGATCCAGACCTGACTGTCGCGGGACGCCTCCGAGCAGCAGAACTGGCTGTGTTATTGCGCGATACCGATATCAAGCATGTGCATAGCAGCAAAGACCCAAAAACTGGAATTAGGATCAAACGCACTGGGAATACGGCGGCACCGATTGCGGAAGAACTCGGTCAGAAGGTGAAGTTATACGATCCTCGGGATCTGCCAACTCTAGTTACGCTTCTGAGACAGGTTGGTGGCCGGCACCTAATAGTAGGCCACAGCAACACCACCCCGAAGGTCGTAGAGTTGCTTGGCGGTGAGTCTGGTGCTCCGATCAACGACAAGCGCGAATTCGACCGCCTCTATATCGTTAATGTCGGTGCGAATGGCATGGTAAGCACAGTCATGATGCGCTACGGAGCGCCTAATTTCTGAGACATCAAGTTTGATGTAGATAGAGTGGCCTACTCTAGAGATTTGCGTGGCGAAATAGCTGCCTGAGTTAACTGCATTCCCTTATGCTCGCCGAGCGGCATCTTGCTAGCTGGAGAAAGGTAATGTCCGGATACAATGTGGACCGTAGGAAGTTTCTCGCTCTGATTGGCTCCTTGCCGCTCGCTTACTCATGCTTTGGTGCAGCCCAACTTGGTGCTCAATCCAGCGTCACGGCATCATCAGCAGCTTCGACAATCGACGTACACTGTCATGTGTTCAATGCGTCGGATCTGCCGATCCACGGATTTCTTCAGCGCATCGTGTTTGGCGATGAAGAGGACCAGGTCATTTTTGATCCGGACGGTTCACGGGCCCGCGCGCTCTTTCCCTGGCTCGGCGCCACATTGGTGAATATGTTTGTGAGTGCGCCGGACGCAGACGCCGAACTTGCCTATCTCCGTGACCAACCGCGCGCGCTCAGCGGCTCATCGACCGGTCGAGATTCAAAGGAGGGCCAAGAGAGACTGAGACGAGCCCTCGAACAAACATTCTCTGAAAATGTGCAACCAACCGGCAGAGCGAGACGCAAATTCCTTGAACAGCAGAACAAGGCCGGACGTGACCTGTTTCTTGAAAAAATACTGGAAGAGGTCGGTCCGGACCCGACGCTCAATGCCCTGCGGGCAAGTCAAAAGCCCTTCGAACCACTGGCACGAGGCCTGCTGTCTGGGAAAGGCCCAATCTCCCATCATATACAGTGGGCCGACCTGCTGACCAGCTATCGAAGCGAAATCACCAAAAAAATCATCGATACCTATGGCGAAGTGGCGCTCTTCGTCCCGGCGTTGGTTGACTTCTCCGGGTGGCTCGACGAGGAGCCAAATACGCCAATCGGAAAGCAGATCGAGATCATGGAGCGCATCCAGCGCCTCGAACTTGGCGCAGCTGTTCACTGCATGGCTCCCTTCAATCCATGGCGGCAGGTGCTGGATGAAGCGGCCGGAAGAACACCAACAGCGTTACAGCTTGTTGATACGGCTGTGATGGAGTTGGGATTTCTGGGCGTGAAACTTTACCCACCGATGGGCTTTCTACCCATAGGAAACGCCGGCTCGGGCATTTCATATCCGGAAAGGGCCGCCGACATCCCCAACTTTCCGACCCGAATAGACCAAGCGCTCGAAGCACTCTACGCATGGGCGGAGACGCATAGTGTTCCGATTATGGCCCACGCGACAAACAGCAACGGGGCAGCCGATGATTATTCTTTGCGCGCCCACCCCAAAGGATGGGCTGATGTGTTCAAGAAATACCCATCTCTAAGACTAAATCTGGCACATTTTGGCGGCTTCGACGAGGTACGCCGGCCGGGGAACCTGGACGACACATGGGAGCTTTCTATCGGCTATTTGCTGAAGTCAGGAGCCTCAGACATTTATGCCGATCTAAGTTATCTACATGAATTCCTTCCGGGCATCGGTGAGCCGGATCAACTGGAGTTAATCCGCAGCAACCTGGCTCTGTTCATTGATCGTTTCGACCCCAGCCTCGAGAAACTGATGTATGGCAGCGACTGGAGCATGATCGGTCGAGAGAAGGCGCATGAGCAATATTTTGCGGTGATCCAACGTCTGGTACGCGCGCTCGGTGTCAGTGACCGGCTGCAACGGCAGTTTTTCAGCGAGAATGCCAGTCGGTTTCTTGGATTGAATGAAGGTGGCGCGGCGCGCGCGCGTCTCGTCGACTATTACCGCCGAAACCAGCTTGATCCGGAATGGCTTCAGCAGTTTGGCACCGTCCAGTAGACAATTAATTCGGTAACGACTGGTCACTATCCGAAAGTCTCCAAGTTGCAGAAACAGTCGAGCAGAAACACGTGATCAGCCCCACCTGATTGGTCCAGTTTGAATGTTAGTTCATGTTTGGCCTTTCCTGCAACGGGATGATGGATTCCGGCGCTGGAGGTCGGTATCCGAGCGCGCTGTGGGGGCGTTTGGTGTTGTAGTGTTTGCGCCATTGCTCGATGACGATCTGGGCTTCCCTCAACGAATAGAAGATCTCTCCATTTAGGAGCTCGTCTCGAAGTCTGGCATTGAAGCTCTCGACATAGCCGTTCTCCCAGGGTGATCCGGGTTGGATGTAAGCCGTCTTGGCTCCGACCGCGGCAATCCAGTCGCGGACGGCCTTGGCAATGAACTCCGGGCCATTATCTGAACGGATGTAGCCGGGCACACCGCGCAGTATGAACAGGTCCGTGAGCACGTCGATCACGTCGATAGAGTTGAGCTTGCGTTTGATGCGGATGGCCAGGCATTCCCGGCTGTGCTCATCCAGCACGTTCAATGTCCGGAACACCCGCCCGTCATCAGTGCGGTGATGCACGAAGTCGTATGACCAGACCTGGTTCACATATTCCGCACGTAATCGGACGCACGATCCATCATTGAGCCACAGACGGCCCTTCTTGGGTTGTTTGTAGGGAACCTTAAGCCCCTCGCGCCGCCAAAGGCGTTCCACACGCTTGTCATTGACCTGCCAGCCAGCGTCTCTGAGCAGAGCTGCGATACGACGATAGCCATACCGGCCATATTGCCGGGCCAGTTCGATCATGTCCTCGACGAGACGTTCTTCGTCTTCTCGGCCCCTCGGCACATGACGCTGTGTTGTGCGATGCTGACCGAGTACGCGACAGGCCCGGCGTTCAGAGACACCCAGCTTGTCACGCACCTGATCAATGCAC
>Ga0209633_10001097_pt1 | contig 29185 bp, 27 predicted proteins | sample Cruoilmetagenom1_FD_187290 | JGI IMG/M metagenome (GOLD analysis project Ga0209633, IMG submission 187290) | Oil polluted marine microbial communities from Coal Oil Point, Santa Barbara, California, USA - Sample 1 (SPAdes) (version 2) | ecosystem: Environmental > Aquatic > Marine > Oil seeps ... | reverse complement strand
CCACGGGGCCATTGCGGCCACGGCGAATGCCGCCGGCGCGAATGCCATCGCCCAGGGAGGTGAATCGCCGCGAATCGAATTCCAGGACTGGATAAGCAGCATATTGCCAAGGAAGGCGAACACCCCGACAAAGATGCAGGCAAGGACGAACCGGTCGAGCACGCCGGACCTCGTCCGCGGGGCCAACAGCAGCGCGACCATCAGCACAATGGGAAGCATCGTCAGTATAGCGGCGATGATCACGGTCACCGTCGCCCCCTGGCTCTGCGCCGCGCCAACACCGTAGGCCAGTCCGACTGTCCAGTTGGACGGCAACGCCAAGCCCCAGATCACAAACAGGATCACCAGGGCCACCGAGATCGGCAGGCTTCGGCTGGTGAGCTTGGCGTGTCTTGGAAGCAGGGCCATGACGGCCAGCGCGATAGCGGAAAGCCCCATCAGCCAGTAGGGCCAAGTCTGCACCGCGTCCCTGGAAAGTCCGAGCAGCATCACAAATGCCAAGACAGGGAAGACGAACATCAGGAACCCGGCGAGCAAACGTCTTAGCCGCGGATAGGCGGACTGCGCGGCGATAAGCGCGACGACGGCAAGCGCGAGGACGATCAGGTTGAACGGCCACGCGCGCGCGCTGTCGCCGGAGAATGCGAAATAGAGCAGCACGACGAAAATCGGTCCAAGTATGAAGGCCGCACTCCGAAGCAGCCGCGCCAGCACCACGCGCTCGAACATGATCGGCACCAAGGCCAGCACCAGAAGGGCGGCGACTACGTCGGGTCGCCAGCGCTCGGCCTCGGGAAACAGCCCGTACATGAATTGATCCCAACGCACGCTGACAAAGGCCCAGCAGGCGGCGTCAGGGCTTGTCAGGCAATCCTTGCTGCCGGTGCCGGTCCAAACCGCATCGATGAACGCCCAGTTCAGCAGCTTCGGCAGCAGCCAGACGATCAGCGCCCCGAACAGAAGAGTGAACACGCTGTTTGTCGGCGAAGAGAAAAGGTTCGCCCTCAGCCAGCCGATAATGCCCGTCGTCGTCGCCGGCGCCGGCATGTCAGGATGATCGCCCGGCGCGTATTTGGGGGGTGCATCGCTCATAGCTAGCGCTCCACCAGCGCTTTGCGGGCGTTGTACCAGTTCATGTAGCCCGATGTGAGCAGGCTGATCGTGAGGTAGATCGCCATGGTGATGGCGATGATCTCCACAGCCTGACCGGTCTGGTTGAGCACCGTGCCGGCGAAGACCGAGGTCAGATCGGGATAGGCGATCGCCGTCGCGAGCGAGGAGTTTTTCGTCAGGTTGAGATACTGGCTGGTAAGCGGCGGGATGATCACCCGCAACGCCTGCGGAATGATCACCAGGTTCAAAGTCGCCCGCGGCCGCAGGCCGAGTGCGCGCGCTGCCTCGGTCTGACCGTGGCTGACCGACTGGATGCCGGCGCGCACGATCTCGGCGATGAAGGAGGCCGTGTAGACCGCCAGGGCGATCAGCAAGGCGACGAACTCAGGAATGATGTTGACGCCGCCCTCGTAGTTGAAGCCGGTCAGCTTCGGCACTTCGTAGCCGATCGAAAAGCTCAAGATCAGCCACACCACAATCGGCGCGCCGAGGATCAGTGCCAGGCCGACGGCGAACATCGGGAACTGCTCGCCGGTTTTCTCCTGACGGGCCTTGGCCCAACGGCCAATGATCTTGGCAATGATGATCCCGGCAACGAAGACGAGCACGATCGACAGCGTCCCCCAGCCCGACTTGAGGGAGGGGACATAAAAGCCACGGTTATTGAGGAAGAAGCTGTCGAAGACCACAAAGCTTTCCCGCGGCCCTGGCAGCGGCTTCAGCACCGCGTGGTACCAGAAGAATATCTGCAGAAGCAGCGGGATATTGCGGAAGGTCTCGATGTAGACCGTGGCGATCTTGCGCACCAGCCAGTTGTTGGACAGCCGCGCCACACCGATGATGAAACCCAGCATCGTCGCCAACAAGATGCCGACGAAGGCTATGAGGATTGTATTAAGCAGGCTGACGATCAGCGCCACGCCATAGGTCGACGTTTCGCTATAGGGGATCAGCTTCTGAATGATCCCGAAGCCGGCGGTGGTCTCCAGGAAGCCGAAGCCCGCGGCGATATTCTGCCGCTCCATGTTCTGGACGGTGTTGTTGGCCAGGTACCAGCCGACCCAGATTACCGCCCCCAACGCCGCCACTTGAAAGAAGATCGAGCGAATGCGCGGGTCGCGGTACCACACTGCACTTGCCGGCTTGGCCGTAAGGCTCTCAGCCGTCATGCCGACCTTACCCGACTAAACCCCGGAGGAACGTTCCCCACGACAGCCCCCCTGACCGTGGAATGGAATGGCCCTGCCAGCAATCTGACAGGGCCGCTTCATTTTAAGTTCTACCGCATCGGCGGCGCGTAGAGGATGCCGCCTTTGCTCCACAGCTTGTTCAGACCGCGTGCCAAGCCGAGCGGTGTCTTCGGACCAACATTCGCGTCGTAGATCTGGGCATAGTTGCCGACCTGCTTGACGATGTTGTAGGCCCAGGTCTTGCCGAGCCCGAGGCTCTTGCCGGTATCGCCCTCGGTGCCAAGCAGACGCCGGATCTCCGGGTTCTTGCTCGACTTCATCTTGTCGACATTCTTGGAGTTGACGCCGAGCTCCTCGGCGATGATCAGCGCGTTCAGCGTCCAGCGCGCAATGTCGCCCCATTGATTGTCGCCGTGGCGAACCACCGGGCCCAAGGGCTCCTTGGAGATGATCTCCGGAAGCACGACGTTTGCGTTCGGCGCCTTCAGCTTGGTGCGCTGCGCGGCGAGGCCCGAACGGTCGGTGGTGTAGACGTCGCAGCGGCCGGCGTCATAGGCGGCGACGACCTCGTCGGCCTTCTCGAAGGCGACGACCTTGTACTTCATGCCATTGGCGCGGAAGTAGTCGGCGACGTTGAGCTCGGTGGTGGTGCCGGTGTTGGTGCACACCGCCGCGCCGCTCAGCTGCTTGGCGCTCTTGACGCCCAGCTTCTTGCGAACCATGAAGCCCTGGCCGTCATAATAGAGCACGCCCACGAAATCGAGCCCGAGAGCCGTGTCGCGGGTGTGCGTCCAAGTGGTGTTGCGCGAAAGCACGTCGACCTCGCCCGACTGCAGCGCGGTGAAACGCACCTTGGCCGAAAGCGGCACGTATTTGACCTTGCTGCTATCGCCGAGAACGGCTGCTGCCAGCGCGCGGCAGTAGTCGACGTCGATGCCGGTCCATTTGCCCTTGTCGTCCGGATTGGAGAACCCCGGAAGGCCCTGGCTGACGCCGCATTTGACGACGCCGTTTCGCTTGACGTCGTCCAGCGTCGCCGCGCCCGCGGCTGTGCTGAACCCCATCATGGTGACCGCCGCCGCGGCCCACATAAATCCCTTCTTCATTGAAACGCTCCCTGTTTCGTATTTTCGATTTTGACCCGATTTCGCCGGCTTCCGGTCCGCCCCAGACAGGGCCAAGCCGAAAGCTCGGATTGAGCCATCATTGGGCATCAGGGCAGAAAATCCAAGCATATTTCATTTCGGTAACAAGAACCGGCGGCCGCCCGGGCGGCGTGTGGCGCGGCAGCCCTAGGCCAGAGCCCATTTTGGGATTATTCTCCTGGGATTGGCGGGTCGAGGCGCGCGAGGAACGCAGCGATGGTCTCGAGTGTCTGCTCCGCGGCCTCGCGGTGGGGAATGTGGCCGATCCCGGGAAGGATAAGCGCCTCAGACGGTCCGGAGACGCCGCCGGCGATGGCGTCAACCTGGCCGGGATCGCAGAACGCATCCTCGCTGCCCTGGATGACCAGGGTAGGGCAGGTTACGGCCGGCAATTGCTCCTCGGCGGACCAGTCCCGCGATTTGGGATCAAGCCAGAGATCGCTCCAGGATCGGTACATGGGTTCGGCATTGGCGCCGTGATGGCGCTCCAGCCCCGCACGCAGATCGCCGCGGTCCCAGTCCTTCCGCCCGGCATTGATGCTGGCGAGCGCGGAGATGTCGTAGAAAACATGGGCCGCGATCGATACCACCGCCCGCGCTCTGACCGGCTGCGGCTTGGCCGCATACAGTAGCGCGATGGTGCCGCCGTCGCTGTGGCCGACCAGGACCGCATCGCGCACGCCGAGCGCGGCCACGATCTCTGGAAGCGCGGTCCAGGCTTCTTCCTCGAAGAAAGTTATGTGGCGTGGCGCCGGCGGTACTGGGTCGGAGCGGCCGTGGCCCCAACGGCTGTAAACCAGCGCGCCGCATTCGGTGGCGGCCGCAAGCCGGTCGGGGAAATCGAACCACGTCTCGACACAGCCGAGCCCGTAATGCAGCAGCACCAGCGTTGGCGCGGCGTCGGGTCCGGGGCCGATCCACTCATAGTGCAGGCGGTGGCCGCCGGCGGTCACGAAGGGCAACGGGGATCTCCTGGGATGATGCGCGAGCGGGCGAGGCGGAGCGCGTCCGCGGCGGCGCCTAGGCCGACAACGAGCCGTAGGCGCCGACGCCGACGATCAGATCGCCCACGCGCACCAGATAGCTCATCTTTTGTTCCATGCGCCGCGAGCACGGATTGTACCAGCGGTATCGGACCCAGCCGCGGCCGCGTGCGATCACCCGGCCGAAACGCGACTGCAGAGTGAACCCGCCACTGCCGACGACCTCGGGGAAGCCGACATTCTCGATGATGACGCCGTGCCGGTTGACGACGAAGACATAGAGATCACCGCGCACGAACGGCCCGCTCGGATCGCGGTAGCGTCGGAAAGCCCGTGCGCGGCCCAGGGCGGCCAGCACCTTGGCCGCGCGCTCGGCCAAACGCTTGGCTTCTTCCGGCGAGCCGGCCAGGCAGCGCCTTGTGGCCGCGGCGGCATCGTGCGTGGTGATCGGCGCCGGCGTGGGCAAACCTGGCACGGCCGACGCCGGCGTCGCCAACCCCATGGCGGCCGGTCCGGCCAAGAACAACAGTGCGGCCATGAGCTTTGGGACCCGTATTCGCGTCACCGTGATATCTAGCGGTAGCCGGTAGGCCGGTAGCCGGGCGGCGCCGGGCCTAGAGCGCGTCCTCGCCGGTCTCGCCGGTGCGGATGCGCATGGCGCCGCTGAGGTCGACGACGAAGATCTTGCCGTCGCCGATCTCGCCGGTCGCGGCCGTCTCCTTGATTACCCCGATCACCTGATCCTCCAGCTTGGAGGCGACGGCGACCTCGATTTTGATCTTGGGCACGAAACTGACGGTGTACTCGGCGCCGCGGTAAATCTCGGTGTGCCCTTTCTGTCGGCCAAAGCCCCGCACCTCGGTCACCGTCAGCCCTTCAACGCCGACGCCAGTCAGCGCCTCGCGCACCGCCTCCAGGCGGTGCGGCTTGATGATCGCCGTTATCAGCTTCATTGGCGTCGATCCTTCCTGCTCAGCGCCGGCAAGCGCTCCGTTCCTTGCATTTTATAGATTATAGCCGGTTTCGCCATGGGCGGTGAGATCGAGGCCCTCGGTCTCATCGCGTTCATCGACCCGCAAACCGACGATACCGCCGACGGCCTTGGCGATCACGAAGGTAAGGACGACCGACCAAGCGACCGTAACCACCACGCCCACGGCCTGAACCCAAAGCTGGTCGCCGATCGTCACCTTGTCGCCGAGCCCCATTCCGCCGAGTGCTGTTGCGCCGAAAACGGCCGTCAGCAAGGTGCCCATGATCCCGCCAACCCCGTGTACTGCGAAAACGTCGAGCGAATCGTCGACCTTGAGGCGCACCCGGATCAGACTGACCGCCCCGTAGCACACGACACCGGCGGCGACGCCAATCGCCAGCGCGCCCACCGGGCCGACGAAGCCACTCGCCGGGGTGATCGTCGCCAGGCCCGCGATGGTGCCGGTGACCATGCCGACGAGGCTGGGCTTGCCGCCCTTGACCCATTCGATCGTCATCCAGACAAGCGAGGCGGTCGCCGCCGAAATATGCGTGACCAGGAGCGCCATGCCGGCGGAGGCGTCGGCGGCAAGCGCGCTGCCGGCGTTGAAGCCGAACCAGCCGACCCACAGCATGGCGGCGCCCATCATCACCATGCCGGGGCTGTGCGGGGGATGCATTTCCTGGGGAAAGCCGCGCCGGCGCCCCAGCACCAGGACCAGCACGACGGACGACGTGCCCGCGGTTGCATGCACCACCAGACCGCCGGCGAAATCCTTCACGCCGAGCCCCTGGAGCCAGCCGCCGCCCCAGACCCAGTGCGCCACCGGCGCATAGACCAGCACCAGCCAGAGCGCGGAGAACAGCAGCACCGCCGCGAACTTCATGCGCTCCACGAAAGCGCCGACGATGAGCGCCGGTGTGATGATCGCGAAGGTCATCTGGAACATGAAGAACACGCTCTCCGGCAGCGTCGTGTCGGCGCGTACCTGGCCGGCCCCGATGCCGGCGAAGAAGGCGTTGTTCAGACCGCCGATCCAGCTCTGCAGGCTGCCGCCGTCGCCGAAGGCCAGGCTGTAGACGCCGACCAGCCAGAGCACCGAGGCGAGGCAAGCTATGGCGACGCAGTGCATCAGCACCGAGAGCACGTTCTTGGCGCGCACCAATCCGCCATAAAAAAGCGCCAGCCCCGGCAGCGTCATGAACAGGACCAGCGCTGTGGCGGTCAGAATCCAGGCCGTGTTGGCGCCGTCGATCTTGGCCTCGGCGGCCATCGCCGGACCGGCCGAAAGCAGGGTGAGCGGCGCGGCTAGAAGGGCCAGGCCGAGCATGGCGGCCGACCGGCGTGCGATCGCGGACATAAGACGTTACTCCCCCCTGTTGCGCGGCCGGCCTACTTTCGGCCAGTTCCTGATGACGCGCTCGAGGCCGCCATCATAGGCGAGAGGCCACGCTGCTTACAACAGAGGCGGCGAGCGTCGGTCGACCAAGTGCCGCGATCGGCGGGTTCGCTTCAGTCCCCGGTCACGCCGCCTGATCCTGGGGCATCTCCTCGCGATGCTGGCCGGGGCGGTCGCCCCCCGCCACCGGATCGAGCGATGGCCAGGCGGGCCGCGTCGCCACGTCCTTGGAGGCGCAGCCCGAGCAGCGCAGGCGCGCGCCGACCTCCGGCACCGCTTGCCCCGCGCCCATCTGGCCGCTCAGCAAGCGGGTCTCGAGCACCGCGTTGTGGCTGCAGCGGTTGCACCAGCAAAAGACATCGAGCCCCTGGTTCATGAGATCACCCAGCGTCAGCGCCGTGGTGTAGCGAGTTGCGCTCGCCAGCGCGTCCTGTTTGAGCCGACCCATCGCCGCCTCCCTTTGTTTCTTGGGGAGGGAACATAACAAGAACAATCGGGATGCGTCAAGCCGTCACGGGAACGTTAGGGAAGCGGCGTCAGGCCGCCGCGGAAACTAATCGGGCAGTCCGTTGAACAGATAGAGCGTCGCGATGGTCTTCGACGGCTTCCGGCCGCTGAAATTCCTCTTGTAGATCGTGACGATCGCGGGCGATCGGTAAATGCGTGCCAGCGACCAATCGACGGCCAATCGGAAGTCGGGATCGCCCCGGCGCATCGCAAGCGCGTAAGGCTCGCGGCTCAGCAGTCGATTGGCTACCTTGAGCTTGCCCGGCGCGGCGCTTTTGTTGAGCAGGCCGACAAGCAGCGCGTGGTCGGCAAAATAGGCATCGATCTTCCCGCCTTCGAGCTGTTTGAGGCCGTCCAAATGATCCTTCATCGTGACGATGCTCGCCCCGAGCTTGCTCTTTGCGAGCGTTGCGCGCAGTAGCCGTTCGGTGGTCGTCGCACCGCGTACCCCGATCGATTTCCCGCGGAGCGAGGCAAAATCCTTCGGCCCGTCGGCCCGCATCATGACGCTGGCCCCCGAGAAATAGATCAACTGCGAAAAGTCCACGTTGGCCCGACGTGACAACGTGACCGTCGTTGCGCCGCATAAGAGATCGATCCGGCCCTCCTGGATGGCCGCAAACCGATCTCCCGTCGAGACCGGTACCAGCTTGACAGTCAAGGTATCGAGCTTGAGCCGGCGTCGAAGCCCACCGACAACCAGCGCGCAGAGATCGACGCTGTAGCCCGACGCCGCGCCCTTGGCATCGCGATAGGAAAATGGCGCGGCGTCGATCCGGTAGCCGATCCTGATTTCACCCGACTTTCGAATCGTATCGAGCGTTCCGGCGTTCGCTCCGGTTGTCATCAAGAAAGCACATGCTAATCCAACGATTGGCCGACCAAGCATTGTTCGCCTCCTCGCTGCCGGCGTGCAGGGCAGCACCTGTTCAATCCTGTTCTACGCGTCGTTACTATAGCTCATGCATCGGGGTGGCAGGCCGTCATTGGCGTGCACGTCTCAAGGCCGGTGCATCGGATTACAGTTCCGGCCACGACCAATGATCGCGCGGCAAACCGGCACAAATCTTTCCCGGTACGAAATTTTCTAGGGCGAGGTCCAGACCAGGCGAAGCTGCTGGTCGAGCACGGCGACGATTTCGTCGATCGATTGTGCCTGGGTCAGCTTGCGCGGCCCCGCGGCCAGGGTGAACCGCGCCGGCTTGCGGCCGCTCGCGGCAAGCTTGGTGATGCTGTAGGCGGGGCGTTCGGCGGCGTGTCGAAAGATCGAGAACGTCGCACGGCTGGGCCCGTGGTCGATGGCGTAATCCCGCCATTCGCCGCTCATCACCCGGCGGCTGTAAAGCGACAGCAGGCGGTTCAATTCTACGCGGTTGAAAAAGACCCTGGCGGGCGGCCTGTCGCGAGAGGGAAGGCGCACCACATCTGTCATTGGGGCGATCAGTCCAAGATCATCAGCGTCATCATGCCGTAACCTTGGCCGATTTCCCGGCGCGAGTCCAGCCGCGCCCGTTCACGTTTCAGGCGGCCCGATATGTTCCAGTATTTCCCCAGCGCTTAGGTATCGAGCGGGGTCGAATTGCGGCCTTGACCGGCCGACGCCATCTGGAATGACCGGCGAGCCTTGTTCAATATCCGGAACGATTCTAATCTTACACCGCCGTAAAAAATTGGCGGCACGTGAGCAAACGAGGCTGGGAGGCGGCATGGCGCGACAGACACTGACGGCGGCCGACGTGAAGGCAATGGCACTTGAGCTCGGCGCCGATCTCGTCGGCATTGCCTCGGCCGACACGCTGAACGCCTTTCCGCCCGACCCGCAATGGCCGCAGACGCCAGACCGCGTCTCGCCCCATTGCCGCAGCGTCATCGTCATCGCGCTCAACATTCCGGTAGCGATCTTCCGTTGCAAGTTGCCGGTCGCGGTCCAGTACATGGATCAGACCGTGTTGCGCCGCATGGACAAGGTCGCGCACCGTTTGGCGCGCAAATTGGAACAGAGTGGCTGGCCGAGCTTCATCACGGCGGGGCAAGAAACCGACCTTAGATATAAAAACGGCAGCTACGGCCGGCTCTCAACGCGGCATCTTGGGATCGAGGCCGGGCTGGGCACGCTGGGCCTCGAGGTCAACATCCTGACCCCCGAATACGGCCCGCGGGTCTATCTGACCGGCATTCTGACCGAGCTGGAGCTCGAGGCCGATGGGCCGATGACCGAGCAGGTCTGCATCGGCGAGTCCTGTTCGCGGTGTCTTTATTCCTGCCCGACCGATGCGGTGCAGCATTTCGGTCTCGATAAGCGCGCCTGTTCGACCGCCGCCCAGGAATTCGGCTATTCGACCTCGACCAAGTTTCTGCGCCCGTTTTTTGACAAGGACAAGGCGGCCAAGAAGAAAATGCTGAAGGACCGCGAGGTCTTCGGCTTCTGGCAGGGGCTGCTGCGTGTCGTCGGCTCCTTCGGCGATTGCCCGCGCTGTCTTGCCGTCTGTCCGGTCGGCAACGACTACCATGCTTATCTCGCCGGGCCGCAAAAGCTGATCCCCGAGAAGACCGAGGCCAAGGTCGCCAAGGCCAAATCCTACAAGCAGGCGCGCCAGGACGGCGACGAGGTCTCTGGCCTCAGTGTCTGGAACCGGCGCTGGGTCGGGCCCGATGGCTACCAGGGCATGGTGGCGCGCCAGCTCCAGGCCTTCAAGAAAGAGCAGGCCGCGCGCCAAGCCGAAGCTTCGGCGGGAACCAAAGCGGACGCGCTCGAACAAGGAGGGGAGTAACGGCCGATGGTTTCAGCTTTCCAGATGCAGCTCAGCGCCGACGATATCAAAGCCAAGGCGCTGGCGCTTGGCGCCGACCTCGTTGGCATCGCCGACGGCGCGGTGATGAACGCGAACCCGCCCGAGCCCGGCGCTCCGCGGCGGCCCTCCGATATCAGCGATCATGACGCCGACCGGGTGATCGTGTTGGCCCAGCGCGTCAGCCTGGGCGCGGCGCGCATTCTCGACTGGTCCGACCGGCACAAATATTACAACGACGAGCTCACTATCACGGCGCTTGAGGAAATTGCGCTCGACCTCGTCCGCTGGTTGGAACGCAGCGGCTATCCGGCGCTGATCGTGCCGGGCACTCATGTCGATCCCTGGCGTTACGACGGTGATCCGCACGCGCATCAGAAAACGCCGCTTTCGCTCGAGCATGCGGCGGTTGAGGCCGGGCTCGGCACGCTGGGTCTGAACCTGCAGCTTCTGACGCCGGAATTCGGCCCGCGCGTTATCTTGACTGCCGTGCTGTGCTCGGCCCCGGTGATGCCCGACGCCAAGCCGGCCGACAGCCTCTGTTTCGGCCCCGAATGCGGTCGCTGCCTTTCGGCCTGTCCGGGCGACGCGGTGCGCCACTGGGACCGCGACTGGGTCGCCTGTGACACCTACCGCCATCCGCATGGTTTCAAGAAGCTCAACGAATTTCTGGGTGAGGTGATCGACGAGGCCGACCCGGAGGCCCAGAAGGCGATGTTGCGCAATCCAGACAGCTTCAATCTGTGGAGTAGCATCCTGCGCGGCGCCGGCGCCATAACCGGTTGCCGGCGCTGCCAAGATGTCTGCCCGGTCGGCGCCGATTACGAGGAGATGCTGAAGGACGCGCTGGAGACCATCCCCGAGGATACCGACGACAAGCGCACCCGCCTTGGCGGCTTGCGCGCGGCACAGTCCGACGGCGATGCCGGCACCGGATATGACGCGCAAAAGCGCTGGATCGGCGCCGCCGGGGAATAAAGGCGGCGTATGATGCCATTGGGCCCGCTGATCGGCACGCGCGTGTTTGGATTGTGCGGCGCGGCGCGTTCGACCTAGTATCCGACCATGCGAGCGACCAAACATAACAGCGCCAGGACAAAAAAGTCGATCCAGCGCCGCGACGCCATCCTGGCCCGCGCGACCGAGCTCTTCGACCGCAAGGGTTTCGTCAACACGTCCCTCGACGATATCGCGCGGGCCGTCGGCATCACCCGCGAGGGCATTTACTACTATTTCAAGAACCGCTCGGAGATCCTGCTGACCATCGTGCAGCCGCAGAGCCAGGGGCTGGTCGACGGGCTGCAGGTGATCCTTGAGAACGATGCGCTCGACCATGACGAACTCCTGGAAGCGGCGATCCGCAACCATTTGGAGCGTTTCGACCGCTATTGCCTTGAGATGACAGTGAGCCTGCGCGACGGCTATTTCGACGATTCCGACACCGATGTGCATGCCGTGATGAATGGGTTCTGGAAGGCGTACGAGCAGATGTGGACCGAGCTCGTGCAGGCCGGTCAAGAGGCCGGCACATTCCGCACCGCGGGCGATCCCAAGATGATCGCCTTTGCCATCCTCGGCATGTGCAATTGGCTCGCGCGCTGGTACGATCCCAAGGGCACCACCGCGATCGACGATCTGATCGGCGGCTACTGCGACATGATCGCCCACGGGCTCGTTTCGCTGCCAGAAGAGGCTGGCGGTACCGCCCCTTCCAAATAATTAATTTTTACGTAAACGTAAAAAATAGTTGACCCCGGGTTCGTTCACCATAAAATACAGCCGCCACCGACGATCGGGCCCGCTGGGCTTGCCGGAATGCTCGTCTTCCAGGCGTCCAGTGCTTCTGCGGCCAGACGATCTCCCGTGCCGAAGAGAGAATGATTGATGCAGTCTGAAACCAAAGCATCCACCGACGCCTACGGCGAGGCCGGGATCGGCAATGTCACGCCCGACAATCTATGGGACCAGGATGAGGAGTTCCGGGACATCCTCTTCAACCTCATCAAGATCCACGTGGTTTCGGAGGACTACGGCGCCGACGTGTTCGAGCGCAGCATCCTGATGGCGCCGACACCTGAGATGAAGATGCGCATGTCCAAGACGGTGATGGAGGAGTATGGCCACCATATCCGTTTCCGCGGCCTGCTCGACGAACTCGACATCGAGTGGAAAGAGTTCTGCGAAGACAAGATGCATCTTACGACCTTCGACGTGCCGATCGACGACTGGTCGGACCAGGTTGTTTTCCTGGCGCTCGTCGACCGCGCGGCCGCGCATCAGTTCCGGCAATTCGTGAAATGCGCATATGAGCCGTTCCGGCGCGCCTGCCAGGCGACGCTCAACGAAGAATATGGCCATGTCGGCTTCGGCATGGACGGGGTGAAGCTTCTACTCGAGCAGCCGGACGGGCGCGCACGGGTGGAAAACGCGATTTGGAAATGGCTGCCCGTGGGCCTCGCCTCGTTCGGCAACGACGTGTCACGGACCAGTGATCGCTACCGTTACTGGGGCTTCAAGAGCGCCGGCAATGTGGAGATGAAAACTGCTTACTATGAGCAAGTCCGCGCGTTTGTGAGCAAGGACTGGGGCATCGAGATACCCCAAACCTATTCGGCCTTTCTCGAGCAGGCAGGCGACCGGGTTCCCAAAGAACTGACGCATCTGAGCTGACCCGCCGCGCTCATGCGAAAGAGAGCGTCTCGCATCCATGTCTGATTTCGCGATCGAGGTCGCCGGAGCCGGGGCGCCGGTCCGCGCGGCGCCTGACGACACGCTGCTCGATGCCTGTCTGCGGGCCGGCCTTGCGATATCGTACAACTGCCGGTCCGGCGAATGCGGCGAATGCGTCGCGGTACTGGAGGCCGGCGAAATCGAGGAAATGCCCGGCGCCGATCCCGCCGTTTTTACAGATGTCGACCGCCGCCATGGCCGCATTCTCACCTGCATGTGCTTTCCGCGCAGCGATGTTCGCCTCTCACTCGCCTTGCGCGACGGCATCGCCGCGCCGCCGATCCAGCGTGTCTTCGCCATGGTCGAAGCGATCGACTGGCATGGGCCCGGGATCGCCGAGGTCGCGATTTCCACGCCCGGCGTGCTCGACTACCGGGCGGGCCAGTATTTCGAATGGGTGCTGCCTGGCATCGCCCCTGACCGCAGCTTCTCGGCCGCGAACCGCGCCGGCAGCGACGTGATCCGCTTCCATGTGCGCATTTATCCCAATGGCGCGGTCGGCCGATATCTGCGCGAGAAGATGGTGGTCGGCGGCATCGTCGAGCTTGTCGGCCCATTTGGGCATTTCGGGCTCAGCGCCAATGAACATCGCCCGGCGATCTGCGTCGCCGGCGGCACCGGCATGGCGCCGATCCGGGCAGTGCTGGACGCCGCCTTCGTGCGCGGCGATACGCGGCCTCTCCGCTATTTCTACGGCGCCCGCACCCAGGACGATCTTTATTGCCTCGACGATATGGCGGCCTGGCAGGCCGCGCAGCCGCAATTCAGCTTCACGCCGGTGCTGTCGGACGAGCCCGACGGATCGGATTGGACCGGCCGACGCGGCCTGGTGACCCAGACACTGGCAGCGGAGATCGGCGATGCGTTCGGCGCCGAGGCCTATCTTTGCGGGCCGCCGGCGATGATCGACGCGGCGACCGAGGTCCTGCTGGCGGCTGGGCTCGACGATGGCGATATCTATTTCGACAAGTTCACACCGGCGCGTTGAACGCTGGTGTTGGCGAGCTTGCGGCGCCTTTTCCTAAGGCGCCACAGGCTCAATGCGCGACAAGGCTCCTTCGCCCGAATCGGTCAGAATGTAGAGATAGCCGTCGGGACCCTGGCGGACGTCGCGGATGCGTTCGCCCAGCTCTTCGAACAACCGTTCTTCCTTGATTACCTTCTCGCCCTTCAGCACCAGGCGCGACAAAAGCTGAAAGCGCAGCGCGCCGACGAACACGTTGCCCTTCCAGCGCGGGTATTTGTCGCCGGTGTAGAAGGCCATGCCGGACGGCGCGATCGACGGGTCCCAATAGTGAACCGGCTGCTCCATGCCCGCCTTGCGGGTGCCTTCTCCGATCTTGCCGCCCCAATAGTGCCGTCCATAGGAAATCACCGGCCAGCCGTAGTTGCGTCCGGGCCGGGGAATGTTGATCTCGTCGCCGCCGCGCGCGCCATGCTCGACCGTCCACAGCTTTCCGGTGGTTGGGTGCAGCGCCGCGCCCTGCGGATTGCGGTGGCCGTAAGACCATATCTCCGGCCGATGCCCGGCCTTGCCGACGAAAGGGTTGTCTTTGGGAATGCGGCCGTCGCGATGGATACGCACGACCTGGCCGCGATTGACGCTCGGATCCTGGGCGCGTTTGCGCTCGCCGCGCTCGCCCACGGTGATGAAGAGCGTGCCGTCGCGCCCGATCACGAGACGCGAGCCGAAATGCCGCCCGCCGCTCGTTTTCGGCACCTGCCGGAAGATCACCCTGAGCCCGCTCAGCGCGCCGTCCTTGAGGACGGCCCGCGCCACCGCCGTGCCGCCGCCGCCTGCGCCCGGCTCGGCATAGGAAAGAAAGATCACGCCGTTGGCAGCGAAGTCGGTGTCGAGGATCACGTCGAGCAGCCCGCCTTGGCCCCGCGCATAAACGCGCGGCACTCCCTTGACCGGTGGCGAAATTTTCCCGCCGCGGCCGACGATGCGTAACCGGCCCGGGCGTTCGGTGACCAGCATCCGCCCGTCGGGCAGGAAGGCGAGCGACCAGGGATGTTCCAGCCCTTTCGCAACCGTCGCGAGGCGCAGCCGGTAATGCTCTGATTTGTAGAGGGTTTGCGCCGCAACCGGTCCCGAGACGAGCGTCAATACGCTCAAGGCCATCAACAATCGGACAGGGTATCGCATGGCTTGGCTCCCGCATTCTCAGCACGGACTTGTTCACTGTGAAATGGCCAGAATATGGCGCAAGACAAGGCTTCGCCCGAAACCCCACCCCCTCATCGCTGCGCGCCTCCCCGTTGCAGAGCATCACCGCGCAGTCTATGTTTGCGCGCCCTTGGCCGGCGCGAGTTCGCGTCGTGCCCGGACAGCCCCCCGGAGCTTCGATTGGCCAGAAAGAAAGCAAAGACTAACAAGCGCGACAACGCGCCGGTCGACGAGGACGATCATCTCGACGCCCAGCTCTTCAAGGAGGTGGACGAGGAGATTCGGCGCGACCGGTATTCGCAGATCTGGAAATCCTACGGCAAATATATCACCGGCGGGGCGGCGGCGATCGTGCTGGCGACGGCGGCCGTGGTGTTCTGGCAGCGCTATCAGCTGTCGGTCGCGGGTAAGGAGGGCGAAACCTACGCAGCCGCCGTGAGCGTTGCCCAGGGCGGCAAGACCGACGAGGCCATCAAGGCACTCGCGGCGGTGGCGGCCAAGTCGGGCAGCGGCTACAAAACGATGGCCCGCTTCCAGGAGGCGGCGCTGCGGGCCAAGAAGGGCGAGCCCCGCCAGGCCGCCGCACTCTACGATGCGATCGCGGCCGATGGCGGCGCCGACTCGGTGCTGCGCGATTTGGCGCGCCTGCTGTCGGTGAGGACGGAACTCGATACCGGCAAGCCTGCGGAGCTGACGGCCAAGATCGCGCCCCTCGCGAAGGGGGACGGGCCGTGGCACCATTCGGCCCTGGAGCTGACCGCGCTGCTGGCCCAGAAATCGGGCGATATCAAGCGGGCGCGCGAGATTTTTACCCGGCTGGCCGATGACGGCACAGCGCCAAGCGCCTTGCGGGCGCGGGCGCGGGCGCTGCTCGGGTCACTCGGCGGTTCTTGATCATCTTTCGTCCGAGGGCGGCGGCAACTGGCTGGAGTATCTGGCGTGAACGCAGAACCTAAAAGCGCGGATCGGTCCCACCGCCCCAGAGGGCGCGCGATAGCTGTCGTCCTGTTGGCCGCCCTGTTGCTGGGCGGCTGCGAATCCTCGCTCAATCCCTTCCGAAGCAAGGAGGATCCGCCGTTACCGGGTGCGCGAATCCCCGTCCTCAAGGCCGATACGGCCCTCGAGCCCGATCCGCGGCTGAAGGATCTCGAAGTCGCGTTGCCGCGGCCGCGAACCAATCCTGAATGGCCGCAGGCCGGCGGATACGCCAACCATGCCATGTATCATTTGTCGCTGGCCGCCAATCCCAAGCGTATCTGGGAGGTCCGCATCGGATCTGGGTCGTCGAAGTCGCGGCGACTGATCGTTCAGCCGATCATTGGCGGCGGCCGCATCTTCACCATGGATGCGCGCTCCCGGGTCAGTGCCTTCGATGCCGCTTCGGGCAGCAAGCAATGGACCCAAAAGGTACTGCCCAAACGCGATGACGAGGGCGACCTCGGCGGCGGCCTCGCATTCGCCGACGGCAAGGTTTACGTCGCCACGGGCGCGGCGGAGGTGCTGGCGCTCGACGCTGCCAGCGGCAAGGAATTGTGGCGGGTCCGCGTCAGCGCGCCGATGCGCGCGGCGCCGACCGTGGGCGGCGGCCGGGTCTATGTGGTGACGTTGCAAAACGAGCTGATCGCGCTCGACGTAAAGAATGGCAAGGAGGACTGGCGCCACTCGGGAATTCCCGAGGCGGCCGGCTTCCTCGGCCATGCGAGCCCGGCCTATTCGCGGGGCGTGCTGATCGTCGCCCATACCTCCGGCGAGGTTTACGCGCTGCGCGCCGACAATGGCCGTCGCCTTTGGTCGGATCAGATCGCCTCCATCCGGCGCGTGACCTCGGTCGCCAAGCTCACGCATATTAGGGGCCATCCTGTCATCGACGGTGGCCGCGTCTACGTGGTCAGCCACAGCGGGCGCCTGGCGGCAATCGAGCTGCGCACCGGAAACCGCGCCTGGGACGTCGATGTCGGCGCATTGCAGACGCCGTGGGTTGCCGGGGAGTACCTCTACATCCTTACCAATGACGGCAAGCTCGCCTGCATCCGCCGCGACAACGGCCGCATCAAATGGTCAGTGGCGCTGCTGCCCTATATCGACAAGAAAAAGCAGAAGGAGCCGGTCTTCTGGGTTGGGCCGGTACTGGCGGGCGATCGGCTGATCGTTAGCGGATCGCATGGCGAGGCCTTGACGATTTCACCGTATACCGGCCGGGTGCTCGGCCGACTGCGTTTGTCGGAGGGTGTTTTGATCCCGCCGCTCATCGCCCTCAATACGCTCTACATTCTGGACGACGACGGCGATTTGGCCGCTTATCGATAGGGCCGGCGCGCGTTCCTCATGCTTCGACAAGCTCAGTATGAGGATCAGTATTGACTGCCATTACAAACAACGCCTCATCCTGAGCTTGTCGAAGGGTGAGGCTACCGGCCTCGCGCCTGCATTTGGGCAGGATGCGACGGTCGATTGGACAGATACCAGGAGCAACAGTCAGTGACCTTTACGGTCGCGATCGTCGGGCGGCCGAATGTCGGCAAGTCGACCCTGTACAACCGCCTCGTCGGCAAGCGCGAGGCGCTGGTTGACGACGCGCCCGGCCTGACCCGCGACCGGCGCGAGGGCGAGGCATCGCTCGGCGGGCTTGTCTTCACCGCGATCGACACGGCCGGGCTGGAGGAGGCCGAGGCCGACACGCTGGAAGCCAAGATGCTGGCCCAGAGCGAGCGCGCCGTGGCCGATGCCGATCTGGTACTTTTCCTGTTCGATGCCCGCGCCGGCATAACGCCGCTCGACCGCCACTTCGCCGCGCTGCTGCGCCGCAGCGGCAAGCCACTCGCGCTGATTGCCAACAAATGCGAGGGCAAGGGCGGCGAGGCCGGGCTGGTCGAAGCCTACGACCTCGGCCTCGGCGAGCCGATCCCGATCTCGGCCCAGCATGGCGAAGGCTTGAGCGATCTTTACGACGTCATCGCCGCGCACGCGCCTCTTGAGGAGGTGTCGCTGGACGACGCCGAAGGCGAGCGCGTCCTGCGCCTGGCCATCGTCGGCCGGCCCAATGTCGGCAAGTCGACGCTGGTCAACCGGCTGGTCGGCGAGGAGCGGGTTCTGACCGGCCCCGAGCCCGGCGTAACCCGCGATGCGATCTCGATCGACTGGACGTACAAGGGGCGTCCCATTGCGCTGTTCGACACGGCGGGCCTGCGCCGGCGCGCCCGCATCGACGATCGCATGGAGAAGCTTTCGGCGGGTGATGCGATCCGCGCGGTCAAGTTCGCCCACTGTGTCATCCTGATGATCGACGCAACGGAGATTGAACCGAACACAGGCAGTCTTCACAGACAGGACCTCATCATCGCCCAGACCGTGCTCGAAGAAGGCCGCGCCCTCGTCATTGCGGCGAACAAGTGGGATGCGGTCGAGGACCGCGCCCGGGTGCGCACGCGTATCGAGGAGAGCGTCGCGGATTCGATGGATCTTGCCCGCGGCGTGCCAATTATTCAAATCACCGCGCTCGACGGCACCGGCGTGGCCAAGCTGATGGACGCGGTCTTCACGGTCGATGAGCGCTGGAACAAGCGCCTGCCGACCGGGGCCCTGAACCGCTGGCTGGAAGACATGATCGAGCGCCACCCACCGCCGATGGCCAAGGGTCGGCGGCTGCGGCTGCGCTATCTCACCCAGGTCAACACGCGCCCACCGAGCTTCGCGATTTTCGTCAGCCGGCCGGTCGAGCTGCCCGGCGCCTATCGCCGCTACCTCGTCAATGGCCTGCGCGGCGCGTTCGGTCTCGACGGCGTGCCGATCCGCCTGATGATGCGCAAGGGCAAGAACCCATATGCCGAAGACAAACGATAGCGCCGAAAGCGAGCGCTAGCGCTGGCGTTGAGCTAGCCGTGGGCCTCACGAGACCGGCTTCACCCGCACATTGATGGTGATCAGGCGCCATTGGCCGCCTTCCTTCACATAGCGCAGGTCGAACAGCACCTCCGAAGGCCGGGTTGGATAGCGGCCCTTGACCTCCAGCGCGCCGAGGTTGTTGAGCTTGGGCGCCGGATCGAACTGCGGCCGGGTGCCCTTGATGGGCGAGATGTCGATGCCCTCGGCAATGAACCTGTGGAAGACGCCCTGAATCTGCTCGGCCGTGAACTTCTTGCGCATGGCGCTGGAGAGCTTGGCATGGAAGGGGCCGAAGTCCTTGCCGCGGACCGCCGCGTTGAAACCGAGCAGCGAGCGCAACACCAGCGCTTCTGTCTCCGCGAGCGGCGGCAGGCCACCGGCGGAAACGCCGCCGGACGGGAAGGTCATGCCGAACACACGCCATGCGTCCCCGATCTTGACCAGTCCGATATGGGCCGGCAGGCGGCTGCCATCGCGCAAGGTGATGGTGCCTTTGAGGAGCGTGCGGTCGCCGCTGATCTCGCGCGAAGACCAGGACGCGGACTTGAACTTGTCCATGCCAAAGCGCTGGGCGGCGACCCGGAATGCGCTGAGGGCCTGGCGTTGGCGAAAGAGGGGGGCGGCCTCCTTATAGGCCTGCTCGATGCGGCCGTTGCCGACGTGGTCGAGAAACGCATTGGCGGCTTCGGCTGCCGGACCCGTTGTGGCGAAGATCAGCAAATTAAAAAGGACGACAGCAACGACAACACAGGCGCCGCCGACCAGGATCCATTTCCATGCCTTCATCGATCGGTCCTTTTTCGTCGGTCCATCCGCTGGCTAGAGGATCCCGGCCGACCTGCCGCACCGCCCGAAGGCATCCAGCGCTTCGTTGAGATCGGCTTCGGTGTGCTCGGACGATACGATCGTGCGTAGCCGCGAGGCATCCTCCGCCACGATAGGATATGTCACGGCGACCGCGAACACCCCCTCTACCATCAACGCGTCGCGAAGCGCCTTCGTCTTTGCGGCACTGCCGATGATGACCGGGATAAGCGGTGTCTCGCTGACGCCCGTGTTGAAACCGAGCGTATTGAGGCCGTTGCGGAAATAGGCGGCGCGCGCCCATAGGCGTTCGATCCGCTCGGGCTCCGCCTCGACGATGTCGAGGGCCTTCAGGGCCGCGGCCGTGTCGGCGGGCGTCAGGGTCGAGGCGCTGAAGAACTGGGCGCGGTGGCGCTGCTCGAGCCAGCCGATGAGCTCGCGCGAACCCGCGATATAGCCGCCCATGATACCGAGCGCCTTGGACAGCGTGCCAACCTGGATCGCCACCCGGCCTTCGAGCCCGAAATGATCGACCGTGCCGCGTCCGCCCGTGCCGATTACGCCGACCGCATGGGCGTCGTCGACATATGTGAAGGCGCCCACCGTCTCCGCCGCCATGACAAGGCCGGGCAGGGGGGCGATATCGCCGTCCATCGAAAAGATACCGTCGGTGACCAGCGCGATCCGCCGCGCGCCGGCATCGCGGGCCTCTCTCAGTCTCACTGCGGCATCGCCGACGTCGCCATGCGCGTAGACATGAACGCGTGCCCGGCTCATGCGGGCGCTGTCGATCAGGCTGGCATGGTTGAACGCGTCGCTGACGATGGCGTCCTCCTCGCCGAGCAGCGCCGGGAAGATGCCGAGATTGGCGACGTAGCCGGTCTGGGTCACCAGCACAGCCTCCACGCCCTTGAAGGCGGCGAGCCGGGCTTCGAGTTCGCCGTGCAGCGGCAGGTTTCCGCAGGCGTTCCGCGCCGAGGCCACGCCCGCGCCGTATCGCTCGAGCGCCGCGGCCGCAGCCCCCTTCACCGCCGGGTGATTGGCCAGCCCCAGATAGTTGTTCGCCGCCATGTTGATGACCGGCCGGCCGTCGAGCACGGTGCGCGGCTCCTGCGGCGCCTCCAGCGTGGGCCATTCCATGACCAGGCCGTCGGCCTCGAGCTTGGCGAGGTCGCTCGCCAGAAACTCAAGCGGATTATGCGTGGTTGATGCGGCCGGCGGCATGACGCGGGCGCCTCACGAGACCCGGACGATTTCGCCGTTCATCGTGCAGGACGGCTCGGCGAGCTTGACGAAATCCTCGGTGATCGCCTCGGGCTCGGGCAGGGTCATCGGGTCCTCGCCCGGCATCGCCTTGGCGCGCATGGCCGTGCGCGCCGTCGCCGGGTCGAGGATGTTGGCGCGCACGTTCGTTTTCTCGTTCTCGGCGGCGTAGATCTTCACCAGCATTTCGAGCGCGGCCTTGGAGACGGCGTAGCCGCCCCAGAAGGGAAAGACTTTGCGCGCCACGCCCGAGGTCACGAAGATCGCGCGGCCGGCCTCGGAGGCCTGCAGCAAGGGATCGAGCGAGCGGATCAGCCGCCAATTGGCGGTCAGGTTGGTCGCCATCACCGCGTCCCAATCCTCGGGCTCGATGTGGCCGACCGGCGACAGCTCGCCCAGGATGCCGGCATTGCCCACCAGGATATCGAGCCGCCCGAAGCGTTCGTAGAGCGCCGCGCCCATGCGGTCGATCGCCGCATAGTCGGTGAGATCGAGCGGCACCAGCGTGGCGCCTTCCTCATCGTCCTTGATGCCGGCCGCCTCCCGGATCGCGTCGTCGACCTCCTCGAGCCCGCCTTGGGTGCGCGCGACCAGCACCAGATGCGCGCCCTCGGCCGCGAAACGCTTGGCCACCGCCGCGCCGATACCGCGCGAGGCGCCGGTCACCAGCGCGATGCGTCCGGCAAGTCGGCCGGCGCCCGACGTGGCGCCCATGGGGATCAGCTCACCTCTTCGAGCAGCGAAAGCTGCGAGGTGACGGTGCCTTCGTCGAGGTCCTGCAGGCGCGTTGGATAGTCGCCGGAGAAACAGGCATCGCAGAATTGCGGGCTTTCGCTCACGCGCCGCTCCTCGCCCATCGCCCGGTAGAGCCCGTCCATCGAGATGAAGGCCAGCGTGTCGACGCCGATATGCTCGGCCATTTGCTGGACGTCGAGCTGCGAGGCGAGCAGCTCCTCACGCGCCGGCGTGTCGATGCCATAGAAGCAGGAATGTTTGGTCGGCGGGCTGGAGATGCGCAGATGCACTTCCTTGGCGCCGGCACTCCGCACCATCTCGACGATTTTGGTCGAGGTCGTCCCGCGCACGATCGAATCGTCGACCAGGACGACGCTCTTGCCTGCAATCTGGGCGCGGTTGGCGTTATGCTTGAGGCGAACGCCGAGGTGGCGGATCTGGTCGGTCGGCTCGATGAAGGTGCGTCCGACATAGTGGTTGCGGATAATGCCGAGCTCGAACGGAATGCCGGATTCTGCGGCATAGCCGATCGCCGCCGGCACACCGGAATCGGGCACCGGGATGATCACGTCGGCCGGAACCGGCGCCTCGCGCGCAAGCTCGCTGCCGATGCGTTTGCGCGCTTCATAAACGTTGACGCCCTCAACGATGCTGTCGGGGCGAGCGAAGTAGATAAACTCAAAAATGCAGAAACGTTTCCGGCGCGGCGGGAACGGGCGCATGCTTCGGACGCCCTTCTGATCGAGCACCACCATCTCGCCTGGTTCGATATCACGCACAAACTCGGCGCCCAATATGTCAAGCGCGCATGTCTCGGACGCCAGAATATGCGCGCCGTCGAGCTTGCCGAGGACGAGCGGACGTACCCCGAGCGGGTCGCGGACGCCAATCACTTTCTTCCGGCTCATGAGCACGAAGGAATAAGCACCCTCGACCTGGCGCAGCGCATCGATCACCCGGTCGACGAGGCGTTTGCCTCGGGAGGTGGCGATAAGCTGGATGATCACCTCGGTATCGGTGGTCGACTGGAAAAGGTGACCGCGCTCGACCAGATCGGTGCGCAGCGCCAATGCGTTGGTAAGGTTGCCGTTATGCGCGACCGCGAGGCCGCCAAAGGCGAAATCGGCGAACAGCGGCTGCACGTTCCGCATCGCCGTATCGCCGGTGGTCGAATAGCGGGTGTGGCCGATTGCGAGCGCGCCCGGCAGCCGGCCGATCGTCTCGGCGGAGGTGAAATTGTCGCCGACATGGCCGCGCGCCTTCTGGGTGTGAAAGTGCTCGCCGTCGAAGCTGACGATGCCGGCGGCTTCCTGCCCGCGATGCTGAAGGGCGTGGAGCCCCAGCGCGGTGTGCGCGGCGGCGTCATCGGAGCCGAAGATGCCGAAAACCGCGCATTCCTCGTGCAGCTTGTCGTCGTCGAAGGGATCGGTCGAAAGCAGTGCAGGATCGCCCATCGCTTGTGTCCTCAACTTCCTGTCGTGGCGCCGGTCGCGCCGGGCGGTTTGCTTAGGTCGGGCAGCTTGGGCAAACTGGGCAGCAGCTTCTTGATGGCGCCGTCCTTGTCGAGTTGCTTGCCTGTGCGCCTGCCCAGTTCCTTGATGCCGACGTCGCTGCCTTTGAGGAAATCCTCCGGCACCACGCTGACCAGAACCTGCGCGCCATAGGCCAGTACGGGGCGCGAGCGCGCTTCTTTGACCCAGATCGGCTGTTCGTCGGGCTTGTAGGCCCAGTTGAACAAAAGATATGCCAGGCTCAGCAGGACGAGGCCGCGCAGCGCACCGAAGACGAAGCCGAGCGAGCGGTCGAGCGGCTTGAAATCGGTATCGTGGATCTGCCTGGCGAGCCAGCCGCTGCCGATCGAGATGATGGTCAGCGTCGCCAGGAAGATGATCAGCGCCGCGCCCAGATCCGCCGCGAGCGTCACCGATATGTATTTGCGGGCCACAGGCTGTACATAAGGAAATATGTAAAGCGTGGCAAAGGCTGCGGCAATCCAGCCGGCGACCGAAAGCAGCTCGCGCACGATGCCCCGCGAAAAGGCCAAAAGCGCGGAGATCACCACCACCGCGAGCACCCCGATATCGAGGGGGGTCATGGCGCCTCCGCTTCCATTGCGGCTCCGCGGGGCCCAAGACCCTCGCCGAAGTGCTCGACGAGTTCGCTCAAATGTCCGATCGGGTGCAGTGTCAATACCGCCTTGCCCCGTTTGCGTGAACCTGCGCGTTTTGGCAACCACGCTTCGGTAAAGCCCAACTTCGCAGCCTCCTTGAGGCGGTTGTCGGTCTGGCTAACCGGCCGGATCTCGCCCGAAAGGCCGATCTCGCCGAACACCACCGAGCCCTGTGCCACGGGCCGGTTGGCCAGCGAAGACATCAGCGCCGCCGCTACTGCGAGGTCGGCCGCCGGTTCGGAAATCCGCAAGCCGCCAGCGACGTTTAGGTACACATCCCGTCCGGCGAGCGCAAGGCCGCACCGCGCCTCCAGCACCGCAAGAATCATATGGAGCCGTCCAAGGTCCCAGCCGACCACCGCACGGCGCGGCGTGGCGAAGGAGGAGGGAGCTACAAGCGACTGTATTTCCACAAGAATTGGCCGCGTGCCCTCCATGCCGGCGAAAACCGCGGCGCCCGTCACCGGCTCGCCCAGCGCGTCGCGCTCGCCGAGAAAGAGCGAGGAGGGGTTTGAGACCTCCATCAGCCCGCCATCGGTCATCTCGAAGACGCCAATCTCGTCGGTCGGCCCGAAGCGGTTCTTGACGGCGCGCAGGATGCGGAACTGGTGGCCGCGCTCGCCCTCGAAGTAGAGTACGGTGTCGACCATGTGCTCGAGCACCCGGGGCCCCGCGATGGTGCCTTCCTTGGTAACGTGCCCGACCAGCACGACGATCGCGCCGCGCCGTTTGGCCGCGCGGATCAGCTCCTGGGCGCTGGCGCGCACCTGGGCCACGGTGCCGGGCGCGGATTCCAGGGTGTCGACATACATGGTCTGGATCGAATCGATCACCGCCAGCGCCGGCCCGTCGGCGGCATCGAGGGTCTCGGCGATATCGCGCACGTTTGTCGCGGTGGCCAGAGCGACAGGCTTGTCGCCGACGCCCAGCCGCTGCGCGCGCAAGCGTATCTGGTCGGACGCCTCCTCGCCGGACACGTAGGCCGTCGGCACCTGCCGGGTGAGCGCGGCCGCCACCTGCAACAGCAGCGTCGATTTGCCGATGCCCGGATCGCCGCCAACCAGGATCGCCGAGCCCGGCACCAGCCCGCCGCCGGTCACCCGGTCGAACTCGGCGATGCCGCTGGCCAGGCGCGCCGGGCCGGCGTCGCCTGCCGGCAGGTTCATGTCCTCGAATGCAAGCCGTCTGCCCTTGCCGGCGCCGAGGCCGCGCGGCACCGCCTCGCGCGGCGCTTCCTCGACGATCGCGTTCCAGGCCCCGCAATCGCCACAGCGCCCGGCCCATTTCCCGTGGACGGCGCCGCAATCCTGGCAGACAAAGCGCGGCGCGGCCTTAGCCACGGTGGATCACCGCCGCACCTGCATCTGGATCGGGCCATCCGCGCTGCCGTGGATGAACTGCTCGACAAAGGCGTTGCCCGAATTGTCGATGGAGGCGACCGGCCCGGTCCAGATGATCCGGCCATCATGCAGCATGGCGACACGGTCGGCGATGCGCCGGGCGCTGGTCATGTCATGGGTGATCGACAGCGCGGTCGCGCCCAGCCCGCGCACGCATTCGACGATCAGCTTGTCGATCACATCGCCCATAATAGGATCGAGGCCGGTGGTGGGCTCGTCGAAGAAGATGATCTCCGGGTCGGTGGCGATGGCCCGGGCCAGGCCGACGCGTTTGCGCATGCCGCCAGACAGCTCCGCGGGCCAGAGTTCGGCGACGTCAGGCCCGAGGCCGACCTGGGCCAGCTTTTCTCCGGCCTTTTCACGTGCAGCCTCGCGCTCCATACCCTCGCCCTGAATTAGCCCGAAGGCGACGTTCTCCCAGACTTGCAGCGAATCGAACAGCGCCGCGCTCTGGAACAGCATGCCGATCTTGGCATTGACACGGTCGAGCGCGCGGCCGCTGAGGCCGACCACCTCCTCGCCGTCAACCTCGATGCTGCCGGCGTCGGGCTGCACCAGGCCGAGCACACATTTCAGCGCGACCGATTTGCCGACGCCCGAGCCGCCGATAATGACCACCGATTCGCCGACGCCGACATCGAGATCGAGCCCTTGCAGCACTTTCTTCGGCCCGAAGGCGACGTCGACGCCGCGCATGCGGATTTTCGGCCGGGCACTCTCCGGCGGGTCACTCTTCGCCTGGCCACTCTTCGCCTGGTCCGTGGCGCCCATCTCGTCGGCGGCGCTCATCCGACACCAAAGAACAGCGCGGTGATCAGGTAGTTGGCGCCGAGGATCAGGATCGAGGCGGAAACGACCGCGTTGGTTGTCGCCGCTCCCACACCTTGCGCGCCGCCGCTGGAATGATAGCCGTGATAACAGCCCATCAGCGAGACGATGAAGCCGAAGACCGCAGCCTTCACGATGCCGGAGACGACACCGAGCGTCTCCACGTAGCGCCAGGTCTGTGCCAGATAGTTGGCCGCGTTGAAATCGAGCTGATAGACGGCGATGAGATAGCCGCCGAAGACGCCGATGATGTCGCCGACCAGCACCAGGATCGGCAGCATCATCAGACCTGCGATCAGCCGCGGCGCGATCAGGTATTTGAAGGGATTGGTGGACAGCGTGGACAGCGCGTCGATCTGTTCGGTCACGCGCATGGTGCCGATCTCCGCCGCCATCGCCGCGCCGATGCGGCCCGCCACCATCAGCCCGGCCAGTACCGGCGCCAGCTCGCGCGTTATCGCGAAGACGACAATAGTCGCCGTCGCGGTTTCCGCGTTCACGCCGGCGAAGCTCGAATTGGTCTGCAGCGCCAGCACCATGCCGGTGAAGATCGTCGTCAGCCCCACCACCGGAAGCGAGAAGTAGCCGATCTCCACCATCTGGCGCATGACCAGGCGCGGATAGATCGGCGGCCGCACGCAATGCGAGGCCGCGCGCACCGTGAACAGGCTGAGCCGTCCGGTCGCCGCCAGGAAATTCAAGAACACCCGGCCGATGGGTTGCAGGATCGGCATGGGGCCCGTCAGCCGCCGCCGACATAGCGCCGGGCATAGCGGGCGCCGAGGCTGGTCAGGATTTCATAGCCGATGGTGCCGGCATCGGCGCCGATCGCGTCGACCGGATAGCGCTCGGAAATCAACTCGACCATGGCACCGGGATGGGCCATCGCATCCGGTACGTCGGTGACGTCGAGCGTGATCAGGTCCATCGAGACGCGGCCGACCAGGGGGACTTTATGCTCGCCCAAAAAGGCGTGCCCCCGGCTACTCAGTGAACGAAGATAGCCGTCCGCGTAACCTACTGGTATCGTTGCTATTTTAGAGACCCCCGTGACCCGGTGCGTGGCACCGTATCCAACGGTTCGAGGGCTGTCAATCGAGCGCACTTGCAGGATCGGCGCCTCCAGGCGTGCCACATGTTTCATGGCGTTTGCCGCCCCAGGCCGCGGGTTGATGCCGTAGAGCGCCGCGCCCGGCCGCACCAGGTCGTAGTGGTAGTCGGCGCCAAGGAAGATGCCTGACGAATTGGCGAGGCTGGCGGGGGCCGCCGGCAGACGTGCGCGCGCCGCCTCGAAGCGCGCGCGCTGTTCGGCGTTGAGCGGATGGTCGGGCTCTTCGGCGACGGCGAGGTGGCTCATCAGCCATTTGATGTCGATACCGTCGAGCAGGGTAGGGTCGTCCGCTACCCGGTCGAGCTCGGTATCCGACAGGCCCAGCCGCGACATGCCGGTATCAATATGAAGGATAGCGGGCAGCCGCGTGCCGTCTTTGCCGGCCGTGCTGCCCTGCGCTGTCCAGGCCGCAACCGCCTCGAGGCTGTTCAGCACCGGGAGCAGACCGTGCTCGGCAAACTCGGCCTCGGCGCCGGGCGCCGCGCCATTGAGGACCGCGATCGTCGCCCGGGGCGCGGCAGCACGGATCGCCAACGCCTCGCCCAGATGGGCGACGAAGAAAATCTTGCAGCCGGCCGCGGCGAGCGCGCGCACCACCGGCACCACGCCGAGCCCATAGCCGTCGGCCTTGACGACGCCGGCGCATTCCGCCCCGGCCGCGGTGGTGCTCAGCAGTCGGTAGTTCGCGACGACGGCATCGAGGTCGATCGTGAGGATCGTGCCGGTGGCGTGGGCGGGATCCGGCACGTCAGCCGAAGTCCTCGGGCAAATGATCTTCGCGCGCCAGATCGCCGAACCGCGTCAGCGCCGGATCGAAGGCCAGATCGACCTTGCCGATCGGCCCATGGCGCTGTTTGGCGATGTGCACTTCGGCCACACCATGGATCGCCTCGCCGTGCTCGATCCAGCGCGAGTGACGATCTTGGAACTTGCCTTCGTCCTCGTCGTCCTTGCGCTTGGGCTCGGCGCGCTCGTGGTAGTACTGGTCGCGATAGATGAACATCACCACATCGCTATCTTGTTCGATCGAGCCCGATTCGCGGAGATCGGCGAGCTGCGGGCGCTTGTCATCGCGTTGCTCGACGGCGCGGCTGAGCTGCGAGAGTGCGATGACCGGCACCTCAAGCTCTTTGGCCAAGGCCTTCAGCGACCGCGTAATGTCGGAAACTTCCTGCACCCGGTTATCCGGTCGCGCGTTGAGCGAGCCGCTCAGAAGCTGAAGGTAGTCGACCACGATCAGGCCGAGCCCCTTTTGTTGGCGTTTCAGGCGGCGCGCGCGCGTCCGCACCGTGGAGACCGAGAGCGCCGGCGTGTCATCGATATAGAGCGGCACGCGCGAGAGCTCTTGGCTCACCGAGGCGAAATTGACGAAATCCTCGTCCTTGATGTCACCGCGTCGGATCTGGTGGCTGGGCACGCGCGCTTCCTGGCTGAGAAGCCGGGTCGCCAATTCCTCGGACGACATTTCCAGCGAAAAGAAGGCGACCACATTGCGATCGTCGTCGCCTTCGCTGTCCTTTTTCATCCAGGCCGCACGGGTGGCACGGGCGGCGTTGAAGGCGATCGAGGTTGCCAGGGCGGTCTTGCCCATCGAGGGCCGCCCCGCAAGGATGATGAGATCGGAAGGATGAAGCCCGCCCAGCTTGGTGTCGAGATCGCGCAGGCCCGTAGAAACGCCGGCGACGTGGCTGTCGCGCTTGTAGGCGATCTCGGCCAGCTTGACCGCTTCGGTCAGCGCCTCGCCAAACCCGATGAAGCCGCCCTCGGTGTGGCCGAATGTGGCAAGCTGATAGAGCCCGTCCTCGGCGATCTCGATCTGGTCCTTCGCGGTGGTCTCGAGATCGACGTCGTAGGCGCGGTTGACCACGTCGCCGCCCAGATTGATGAGCTCGCGCCGCAGGTGCCGGTCGTGGATGGCGTGGCCGTAGTCCTCGGCATTGATGATGGTGACCATCGAGGCGGCGAGGCGGGCGAGATACTGGGTGCCGCCGAT
>Ga0209633_10001096_pt1 | contig 29194 bp, 27 predicted proteins | sample Cruoilmetagenom1_FD_187290 | JGI IMG/M metagenome (GOLD analysis project Ga0209633, IMG submission 187290) | Oil polluted marine microbial communities from Coal Oil Point, Santa Barbara, California, USA - Sample 1 (SPAdes) (version 2) | ecosystem: Environmental > Aquatic > Marine > Oil seeps ... | reverse complement strand
CTCGTCTGAGATGCTTAAGAAGGCGTCTCAAAGAAAAAGTATTGGACTCGATTTTGAATTATGTCCAATTCAAGATGCATCTGGCAGCTGGGATCTAATCTTTTCAAATGCCGCGATACAGTGGGTCGACAATCATCAAGAGTTGATTCCCAAACTTATTTCATTGCTAAACTTTGGTGGTCAGATTGCAATTCAACTGCCTGCAAATCATAATCATCCTACTCAGCAGCTAATTGTCGAAATAGCAAATGAAGATCCATATAAAAGCGCATTGAATTCCTGGCAGAGGCGGTGGTCGGTGCTTTCAATAAGGGAGTACTCTGAGCTGTTGTATGAGTCGGGAGCTCAAGAGATAAATGTCTTTGAGAAAATTTATCCTCACGTGTTGGATGATATAGATGCCGTTATAGAGTGGCTTTCAGGTACGGTATTAATCCCCTATTTTGAACGGTTGCCCAAGGATCTACATGATGATTTTCTGAATTCTTATAGGGAAAGACTACTAGATTTGTATCCGGAAGTACCGGTGTTCTATCCATATCAACGTATATTCATCTCTGCAAAATGGTCGGAATAGATCTATTGTTAAATCATATTAAAAAAAGTAATATTCAAAACGCAGTGTTAATTTTAAAAAAGGAGTTTCGCTTTGTCTGAAAAACGGTTTTCAAAAGAACAAGCCATAAGGTTTGGATGGCAGAGGATGAAAGATAATCTAGGTTTCTTCATTGTCTATCTTATTATCCTTTTTTTAATTGAGAGTTTCTTCGGTATCTTCTCAAACATGTTTAGCGATAGACTGCCATCTCTATCTTTAATATTTAATCTGGGATCGTGGGTAGTAAGCTTAGTTTCATCGATCTTTATTGTTAAAATTGGACTTAGATTATATGATAATGAGAAGATAGGTTCTTATGATTTCTTATCCTTTTCGACTTCATTATTTTTTAAGTTCTTACTTGGATATGTCTTATACACAGCGCTTGTAGTAATAGGGCTCATTTTACTAGTAGTACCCGGGGTATATTTAGCGATTAAATATCAATATGTTCAGTATCTAATTGTCGATAAGAATATGGATGTGATAGAGGCATTTAAAGAAAGCGGAAAGATGACAGATGGATACAAATGGAATTTATTTCTCTTAGTGCTTTTGTTTTTGATTATAGTTGTTATGGGGGCTTTGGCTTTTGGAGTAGGATTACTTGTAGCAATTCCCATAGTAATGGTTGCTCAAGCTTATGTTTATAAAAAATTATGTTTAAACTCAGTTGATCAAGCTGGTCTTGTAAATACAAATACGGGGAATCCGTTTCAAGCATCAAATCCTATCGTTTGATATGTTTAGGAGTATCCTAAGATAATGAGTGAATACTTTAGGCTTAAAATTGATGATAACAGCGAGCTTGAACTTATTAATCAGAGCCATGCGGATGAACTCTTTAATTTAATTGAGGACAACAGGGAGTATCTAAAGCAGTGGCTTCCATGGCTAGATATTAATAGATATCTACAAAATACAATTGATTTTATAAAAATTTCTCAAATACAATACGAACGTAATGAGACTGTACAGTTTGCTCTTATGTATAAGAGACAAGTTGCTGGTGTAATAGGATTTCACAGGATTGATTGGTTGAATCGTTCAACAAGCATAGGCTATTGGATTGGAGAACAGTATCAAGGTAATGGATTAATTACCAAGGCCTGCTCAAGAGTGCTTGATTATTCCTTCGGTAGAATGGGTCTTAACAGGATCGAAATAAGATGCGCTACTGAAAACAAAAAGAGCCGCGCTATTCCGATTAGATTAGGCTTTAAAGAAGAGGGGCTTGTACGACAGGCAGAATGGCTCTATGATCACTTTGTGGACCATGTTGTTTATGGAATGCTTGAATCAGAGTGGGTCAATAACAAGAAGCTGGTTATCAATACGTAATCTTTAATTTGAAGCTTGAGAATAAAACACGCATGTTTGAGAGAATATTTCCCCAAATTCAGCTAGAGCTAGATCATAACGCGGATAAGAAGTATAGAGAAAAAGTCCGTGATTATTTTAAGATGGATGTTACTAATTACCTCGGAGTAAGGATTCCATTTGTAAGAAAAATAGCCAACAAACATTTCAAAGAAATTTCTCAGCTTGATATTGATGATATTATAAAAATTTGCAATGAACTCTTAAAAACAAAGATTTATGAGCATAAAGTTATAGCATTCCACTGGAGTTATAAGTGTAAAAAACAATTTCAAAGTAAGCATTTTAAAATTTTTGAAGGCTGGCTTAAAACCTATGTGGATGATTGGAGTGATTGTGATGATCTGTCTACACATACTCTTGGATACTTTGTATATCAATTCCCCGAATTTATTCCTAAAGTAAATAAATGGGCCACGTCAAAAAATAGATGGTTAAGGAGAGCTTCTGCAGTTGTGTTTTTTTATTCTGCTAGAAGAGGGGAGCATTTGGACAGCATTTTTCTTGCTGCAGACTTATTGCTCTTAGATAAAGATGATTTGGTTCAGAAAGGTTACGGGTGGATGCTTAAGGAGGCCAGTAAATTTATTGAGCGTGAAGTCTTTGAATTTGTAATGGATAACAAGGACAAGATGCCGCGAACTGCTCTCAGATATGCGATTGAAAAAATGCCGGCTAAATATAAAAAGGCAGCGATGCAAACATAAATTTTCAGTTGGATAAAAAATGCCCTCCCATACTGAAGAACAGACACAGGAGGGCTTAAGAGAAGCAAAAGGCAAGATTTAGTCAAAATACCAAAACAAAATTTACGAGGTAGGAAGGGAATTTGCAGAATTAAATCTGCGCTGAGCCCTATCTCTCTAATTAGATAGTAGACTATTTTGTTATCCTCTAGCAAGGTTTAATTTCTATCCGGATAATAGTATGAGATATATGTTGATAATAATACTAAAGTATTGTTGCCTCTAGCTTGATAATTAATCTGTTTTATTTAGCGCTCAGCCCTCCGTCGACTGATAACATTGTACCGGTCATGAAACTCACATTATCATCACACAAAAATAAAATAGCATGAGCCGCCTCTTCAGGCTGAGCAAGGCGACCTATGGGATGGACTGATATATAACGCTCTCTTGCTTCTTCTTTATCGCCCCATTGCTCAAACATATCATCTACTAAAGGCGTATATACTGTTCCCAAACATATCGCGTTCACACGTATTCCTTTAGAGGCATATTCCAGAGCCATGCTTCTGGTTAATTGATTTACTGCACCCTTCGACGAGTTATACGCTGCAAACCCTGGTGAAGCTTTTAGTCCAAGTATTGAGGAGTTATTAACGATCACCCCATAACCTTGCACTAACATATGGGGAATTGTATACTTGGACATAAGGTACATTCCCCTGACGTTCACGTTGAATGTATTGAGCCATTGCTCTGTCGTGGTTTCATGCGTTATTTCTTTATAAAGAACTCCGGCATTGTTAAAGAGTATGTCTATTCGTCCGTACTTATTCACCGTGAAATTCACAGCAGTCTTGCAGTCGTCTTCTTTGGATACATCGCTTACGAAATAATCAATATTCAACTCTTCTATATTAGCTTCATGTGTCGCTTCCTGTAAAACTGTTTCCCTGCGTCCAGTTATTACAACACTCGCCCCTTCTTTAGCAAAAAGAAAGGCTGCTGCCTTGCCTACCCCAGTGCCGCCCCCGGTGATAAGAGCTATTTTGTTTTTGAGTTTCATTGGTATTCATCCTCTTTGATATTAGGAAAGATATTATGGATGGTGATTAAAATATTATCAATGTGGGCCACGTTTAATAGTGTTTAATTTATGGTTCTGTTGAAAGGGAATAATAATAGATTTTTTTAACAGAATTTCAATTAAAATGTAGATATAATAAGTAACACAACTATTTCCAAAAGAGAGGGTTTATAGATGGCTAATACTCAAAAAAATAGTAACAAAGAATTATTTAGAGATCCGAAAAATGTGGCTATCTTTCTTTTGGTGCTCATACTTCTAATAATGTTATCTTTATTAATCATTAATATTCTTTAGGACTTACGGATAGTATCTCTTACAACGTCCAAAGTTCGGGAAATTCTGAGTTTGCTGAGAATTGATAAAATGATATGAAAACTTATTTAACTATAATTTTGATCTTGTTATTTTCAATTTCATCCCGATCTGAGGAAGAAAATCCTTCTCTTAAATTTCTCCAATCCGGAGAATTGACAAAAGAGTCGAGTTTAAGTGAACTCAAAGATAAGCTCAAAATTCATGAGATAAAATTCTTCGATCCCATGTATGAAAAGAAAAAAAGCTACAAAGGTTTTGCGCTTCGGGATGTGTTGCAACTTGGTTTTGGAGTAGAATTGAGTAATCCTGCCTATACTGATGTTGCTTTTGAAGCCCTTGATGGATATGTCTCTGTATCAACAATTTCAAAACTGAAAGAATCTGGAGGATATATAGTTTTCAGCGATCTGGATTTTGAAAATTGGGAACCGGTTAGAATCAAGCAGGTTAACCCCGGACCATATTACCTTGTTTGGACAGGACTGAATCAAACTACGGCAAATGAGTATCCATGGCCTTGGCAGCTTACCTCAATTGATCTAATAAAATTTGAAGATCAGTATCCGACGGTATTTCCTAAAGACGCATCCACAGACTCATCAGCCTATAAAGGATATGAGATTTTTAAGGGTAGGTGTGTCAGATGTCATTCTATGAACCAGCAAGGGGGCAAAATCGGGCCTGATCTAAACGCTCCCCAAAGTATAGTTTCATATCGTTCGAAGTTCATGATCAAGGAATTAATAAAACACCCTTCAAAATATCGCTACACACACATGCCAGATCATCCTGATCTTTCAAATCAGGATCTGGATGATTTGATTTCTTACTTCAAATATATGAACGAGAATAGAGACTAGCGCCTTTCAAGGATCATGTTTATGCCGTTCTTGGGACGGATGGTAATTAAAGCTTGCGGCACTATTTTTTGATGTGGGACTAGTCGCATTTTCCATTTAGATGCAATAGTCGCAATTAAAATGACTCCTTCCATCCAGGCGAAAGGCTCTCCAATGCAGCGCCTTGTGCCTCCTCCGAAAGGGAAGTATGCAAATCTGGGAAGGTTTTTAGTTTTTTCAGAATTCCATCTTTCAGGAAGAAATCTATCGGGCTCCATATACAAACTCGGATCTCGATGGACAACATACTGACTCATAAAAATATCAGCGCCCGCCGGCACCACATATCCACCCACTTCATAATCTTCCTTAACCTGTCTTGCCACAGCCCACGCGGGGGGATAGAGACGTAGGGCTTCTTTGAAGACATTTTGGGTATATGAGAGTTTTCCCAAATCATCTAGCATTGGCAGGCGTCCGTTAAGAACTGAGTCAATCTCCTCGTGCATTTTCTTTTCGACTTCGGGATGTTGTGATATCAAATACCAAGTCCAAACCAATGAATTGGCAGTACTCTCCTGACCTGCAAGGAATAGAGTTAATGCCTCATCTCTCACCTGCAGATCAGACATTCCGCCTCTTTCACCTTCTTCGTCTTGAGCCTCGAGCAGCATAGAAAGTAAATCATTTCTAGCTCCGGGTTTCTTCTTTCGCTCCTCAATCAAAGCATAAATAATATTGTCGAGCTTACTTTTAGCATCATGAAATCTGCGGTTAGCCGGAAGAGGGAAATCATCTAAGTATTCAGAATATGGGAAAATCATACGCGGAAACACCGTTACCAAATTTGTAAGAGATTTCCCAATTTCATCGGACTCTGATTCTATATCGGAGTCAAAAATAGTTTTACTGACTATAGAAAGAGTCAGTTTCATCATCTCTTTATGAATATTTACGACCGAGCCGTTTTGCCAGTCCTCTCCTACTTGTGATGCATATTCTGCCATTACATCTCCGTAAGATCGTATCCTTTCATGATGGAACACAGGCTGAATTGTTCTTCTCTGTTTTATGTGGGGCTCGCCTTCGTTGGTTAGAAGCCCCTCGCCGAGGATAATTTTCGTTCGCTTTAATGCCCTGCTTTTCTCAAAGTTGCGGTTATGAGTAACTAGCACGTCTTTAATATGCTCGGGGTTATTTAGCAGGTAAATCTTACGAGAGCCGAGCTTATAATAAACTATGTCTCCATATTCAGATGAAACACGCGTTAGAAAGCCAAGCATATCACTAAAGTAATCGATTAATGATCCCAAAAATGGCAATCCTTTCGGACCCGGAGGTAAAAAAGGATCTTTGGCTACTGTGTTTGTTCTCGCTATCTGCATTCTAAGACTTAGAATATGGAATCACCGCAATAGTGTCAACAATTGTTTGTAGTATATTAACAGTGTAGTTTAAATTGTATATTTAAGTGGGAAAGTTATGGAAGATATTGACACTCTAAAACGTATATTAAGTGATTATAATACTATTGCAGTCGTAGGCTTGTCAGCAAAATGGAACCGCCCTAGTCACTTTGCCGCAAAGTATATGAAAGAGCACGGGTACAAAATTATACCTGTGAATCCGGCTTATGATGAGATACTGGGAGAGAAGTGCTATCCAAGTCTCCTTGATATTCCAGGCCCTGTTGATATAGTTGATATTTTTAGGCGCTCAGAAGATGTCCCAGCTATAATAGAGGACGCAATTACGATTGGGGCAAAAGTAGTCTGGATGCAACTAACCATTAGGAACGAAGTAGCTGCAGCGCGTGCAAGAGATGCCGGGCTTGAGGTTATTATGAACCGATGTGTTAAAATTGAACATGGAAGGCTTTTTGGTGAAATTAATTTTTTAGGTGTAAATAGGCGGCTTATATCGTCTAAAAAATCATAACTACTAAATTCTTAGGAGGATTTATTATGTCAGACAGAAAATTTGGTTTTGATACACAGTGTATTCATGCGGGACAATTGCCTGATTCGGCAACAGGTGCACGCGGCGTGCCTATTTATCAGACGACCGCTTATGTGTTTGATAACGCCGATCATGCGGCTGCGCTTTTTAATTTAGAAACATTTGGCAACATTTATACTCGAATAATGAATCCAACAACTGGGGTATTTGAGGAAAGGATGGCCGCGCTTGAAGGGGGGTCTGCCGGTCTTGCGTTAAGCTCCGGCATGGCTGCACAGATGACCTCTATACTTAATATAATGCAGGCAGGACACGAGTTAGTATCTTCAAGCACTCTTTACGGTGGAACATATACTCAGTTTGATGTAAATCTTAGACAGATGGGGATTAATGTTACCTTTGTTGATCCTCAGGATCCCGAGAACTTTAGAAAAGCGATTACGGATAAAACGAGAGCTTTATACGCTGAGACAGTTAGTAACCCCCTTGGAAACGTTCTCGATATAGAAGCAGTGGCTAAAATAGCTCATGAAGCAGGCATTCCTCTTATAATTGATAATACATTTGCAACCCCTTATCTATGCAGACCTATAGAATACGGAGCAGATATAGTAGTCAATTCTGCTACTAAATTTATATGCGGACATGGAACGTCAATTGGAGGAGTTCTCGTAGAAGCAGGGACCTTCCCCTGGGACAATGGTAAGTTTCCTTGCATGACTGAGCCCTCTAAAGGATATCATGGAATAAAGTTCTACGAGACATTCGGAAGCTTCGCCTATGCAATAAGAGCAAGAGTTGAGATACTTAGAACCCATGGTCAGGCTCTTAGCCCCTTTAATTCATTCTTGTTCACTCAGGGTTTAGAAACACTTAACCTTAGAATGGACAGACACTGCTCAAGCGCTCTTGAAATTGCGAAGTTCCTAAAAGGTCACCCTGCAGTGGAATGGGTCAATTTTGCCGGTCTGCCTGATAGCCCATACTATGATTTATCACAGAAGTATATGCCTAAAGGAGCAGGGTCTATCTTTGCATTCGGTGTAAAAGGCGGATTAGAGGCTGGGAGAACATTAATCGACAGTGTTGAACTTTTCAGTCACCTGGTAAATGTAGGGGATGCTAAATCCTTAATAGCCCATCCTTCTTCAACCACTCACCGTCAGTTAAACGATGAAGAGCAGATGTTAGCCGGAGTAACTCCGGAGACGGTTCGTATTTCTGTAGGTCTCGAGACTCTGGATGATCTAATCTGGGACTTGGACCAGGGGCTTCAAAAGTCTCAAAAGGCAAAGGCATGAGAACTAGGGAGTTAGGAGAATCCCCTGTAGTAATTATGGAGAAAGGCTCGGTAGGCTTAGTAAAAACCGAGTTTTACACTTTTGCCTATACTCCAAATAAGTTCTTGATGGATAACGGTCTTGAACTTGGACCGATAACAGTAGCTTATGAAACTTATGGAGAATTGAATGAAGCTCGCGACAATGTGGTTCTTGTCGAACATGCACTCACTGCCAGTGCGCATGCTGCCGGAAAACACAAACCGGACGATAAATACCCCGGCTGGTGGGATGTAATGATAGGGCCGGGCAGAGCCTATGATACCGATAAGTATTTCGTTATCTGCTCAAATATATTAGGCAGCTGTTACGGAACCACCGGTCCATCGTCGATTAATCCCGATACAGGTAAACACTACGGAATGACATTCCCTCTTGTTACAATACGTGATATGGTAAGGGTTCAGAAGGAGTTGATCGATCATCTGGGCATAAAAAGCTTAAAATCGGTAATTGGCGGTTCAATGGGTGGTATGCAGGCAATTGAGTGGGCGCTGCTTTACCCCGATATGGTGGATTCAATTGTCTTGGTTGCATCAGGTCCTGTGTCTAACCCTCAGTCGATTGCGATTCACAAAGTTGGCATAAGGGCTATTATAGATGACCCCAACTGGAATGGGGGAGATTATTATGAAGGAGAGGTTCCCGATAAAGGGCTTTCAATCGCCCGAATGATCGGACACATTACTTATCTTAGCCACGGCTGGCTCTGGGAAAAATTCGGTAGAAAACACTCAGAGCCTGAAACCATGAAATTAAAACTGGGAAGTAAATTCGATATTGAAAATTACCTTGAATATCAGGGAGCTAAATTTGTTGAACGCTTCGATGCCAATAGTTACATATATATTATGCGAGCAATTGATCTCTACGATGCCTCTGAAGAATATGAGAGTTTAGAGGAGTCATTTAAAAGAATCAATTGTAAGAAAGTGTTTGTTTCTTCGTTCACTTCAGATTGGCTTTTCCCCACTTATCAATCAAAAGAAATTGTCCAGGCTCTAAAGTCTAATAACGTAGATGTTCAGTATGAGGAAATCGAATCTCCCTACGGGCATGATTCATTTTTGTTGGAATATCAGGAACTAACAGAGCATATAAAACAGTTTTTTAGCTCACTCTAGTTTCCTTGATTTCGGCACTACTCTTTAATTACAATATAAATATGAAATTAGGTCTTGCATTAGGCGGGGGAGGAGCCAAGGGGTTTGCACACTTAGGAGTGTTGGAGGTTCTCACAGAAGCCGGGATTGATTTTGATGTCGTGGCCGGGACTAGTATAGGGGCATTAATTGGCGCTGTTTATGTCTCAAACAATCTGGATAAGTTAGAGGAGTTTGCTACAAATATAAGTATCTCGGATATCCCTTTTCTTCTTGGTCCAACCTGGCCTAAAGGAGGACTTTTCAGCGGGAATTATGTTGAGAAGCTTGTTGACCAATTTATCCAGTATGAAAATATCGAGGATCTAAAAAAACCGTTTGCCGCCGTTTGTGTAGATTTAAACAAAGCTGAAATTGTTACTTTTACAAAAGGTAATTTAAAGAGATCAATAAGGGCAAGCACCTCAATCCCGGGGCTATTTAAACCGGTGATTTACCAAGATAAACTCTTGGTTGACGGTGGGGTGCTTGAATCAGTTCCCGATCAAGCGGTTAGAGATCTTGGAGCAGATTTTATAGTAGCAGTAGATCTTCTAAGAGATTTATCTGATTTTAACAGCTTCAAAAAAGGGGGAAATCCCTCAATTGTCGAAGTAGTTCAGAGAAGCTCGATTGTAGCCCAACGTAAAATTACAGAGTATAAATTTAAAGAAGCCCCCCCGGATATAGTTATTAGCCCCCCTTTATCGCACATTAAGGTCATGGATTTCTATAACGGTAAGTCTATTATAGAAATTGGCAGAGAGGCGGCTAAAAAGGTCTTACCTGAATTGCTTGAAAAGATTAATAAGAATTAGTCTTGAGAATATGCCCCTTTGTCCATTCCCAAAGTAAAAGAGCCCAAATAGGAACAAACTCAATCCATATGATGATGTTCGTAAATATCTCTAATTGACCTCTCGGCTCATAATAATATCTGAGGTAATAAAGTGGCAGAAGAGCCGTTAAGAAAAGAAGAGAGAACTTAGGCTTGATTGCTAAAAGCGGGATTAACCAGGTGTAATACCACGGGAACTGAGTAGGGCTTACTAGGAAAGCAAAGGCAACTATTAACAAACTCTTACTAAATAAATCTTGATTCCTGAAAGCTTTTCCGAATGTTACGTAAAGAATCCAAATTGCTATAAGAGCTATTACAAGATACCTTGCAACACTGTACTTATGGAAAGTCTGAAAGCCCAATAAATCTAGGCTGAATTCAGATAGATATATTAGTATCCTGAAGATTGAATCGTTATTCTGCCAGCTCTGCCCATAAGCTATGAAACCTGAGCTACTATCTAGACCTGATAAATAGATAGGTAAAAATAAAATCCCTATTGAGATAGCAGCTAAAACCAGAACTGATAAAAGCTGTTTAGGCTTGGATAGGATAGGGCGTATTATGACAGGCAATAGAAAGGCTGGCCAAAGCTTTATACCTAATCCGATAATCAGACTAAAAGTTGACCTCAGATATTTGTTTTGTGTAGCCAATATCAAGGAACTCAGGACAAAAGGAAAGACCAGTACATCAAAGTGCCCTGAATTGAATATCTCTTTTAATAAAAGTGGATTCCACCAATATATTATAAGAAATGAGCTTGGTAATTTTAGAATTCCTAAAGCCTTAAAAATTAGTGAAAGTGTAGCTAGATCAATAATTATTAGTATCACTTTCCAGGTAATTAAGCTCCAGGAATCAAGCCAGTAGGATAGGGCAAAAAATGCCTGGGCTACTGGAGGATAAATTGTTCTAACCTGTGGGTTATTGATGCCGTGGATTATATTACCCGATTCCTCTGCTAGTTCTTTCAGTTCAAGAGGCGTATTGACACCTTCTAATACTTCTTGAGGTGAATACTTGTAAGGGTTTACGCCATTTGCTGTTACAGCTCCGTCCCATAGATATCTGAAATAATCATCTTCTAGAATTGGCGCCGTAATAAGCATCAATACTCTTAAAATAATTCCAATTCCAATTACCAATAGGAGCTGGTTTTTTCTAAGATTAGCTTTCGGAGCTTTGTAAATTGTGAATAAATATATAGCCCCTGAAAAAACTAGAATGCCTACGAGAAGCAGAACAGGTTGTTGGATTTGTGAAATGTTCGCTGCAAAGTCAGGAGAGATATAGGTTAATAGAGAAAAACTGATTAAAAGGAGCCCGCCGGATATTAAAAGCATCAAATTTGATACTTTGCTTCCGGATTCCAAAGATGATTCGTTTGCAGAACTATCCTTTGGGGAATTGTTCACCATATAATTGACTATATGATTAAGGCTTTACTCGCCTTGCTCTTCTAAAAACCTTTCCGCATCCATTGCCGACATACATCCGCTGCCTGCAGCCGTAATTGCTTGGCGATAAATGTTGTCTTGTACGTCCCCTGCCGCGAAGACTCCGGGCACATTAGTCTCAGTAGATCCGCTCTTCGTTATTAAGTATCCAACTTCGTCCATTTCGAGTTGCCCTTTAAATAGTTGAGTATTCGGGTTGTGGCCTATGGCTACAAACACGCCCTGGGCTTCTTTCACTGTTTCTTCTCCAGTTTTTGTGTTCTTGAGTCTGGCCCCTGTTACTCCGCCATCTTTGCTCCCAAGAATTTCATCAACTGTCGAATCCCAGATAAAATCTAGCTTTTCATTTTTAAATGCCCTGTCTTGTACAATTTTAGACGCTCTTAGCTGGTCTCTTCTGTGAACTATACTTACTTTGCTGGCAAATTTTGTTAGGAATATAGCTTCTTCGACTGCGCTGTCTCCGCCCCCTATTACTAGCAGCTCTTTATCCTTAAAGAAGAAACCATCACAGGTGGCGCAAGTAGACACTCCATATCCTAATAGTTGTTTCTCTGATTCTAAGCCAAGCATTCTTGCAGATGCTCCTGAAGAAATGATAAATGTATCTGCTTCTAGCACGGTATCGCCTGCTGTGATCTTGAAGGGTCTTGAAGAAAAATCGACAGCTGTAATTTCTGCCATTACCGACTTTGCGCCAAACCTCAGCGCTTGCTGTCTCATGGCGTTCATCAGATCCGGTCCCATAATTCCGTCAGGGAATCCAGGATAGTTCTCGACATCTGTGGTTAAAGTTAGCTGCCCGCCTGCTTCTAGTCCCTCAAATACAACCGGTTCAAGATTTGCTCTTGCTGTATATAGCGCTGCTGTGAGACCAGCTGGACCTGAGCCCATAATTACTACCTTATGTCTTCCCTTGAGTTCTGATATGTTAGTCATGTTTTATCCTTTATAAATTAATTCCGATTTATACTACATTTCAGACAAAGTTTTTCAAGCTGAGTATTAATGAGATACTCATAATAATGACATTTAGATAGCAAAATAACTGATAAAGATTCAAAGCCCAATTAGTCCATGATACTATGTTGGTTAGGGCCCTCTTTAATAGTTATACTTTCAGTAATTATAAAGAGGAGCAAAATGAATGAAGAAGTTAGCTTTAAATGAAGTTCATCAATCATTGGGCGCCAATTTCGGAGATTCCTCTGGATGGCAGGTCCCAACTGATTATGGGGACAAGATGTCTGAGTACAGAGCCGTTAGAGAAGGTGTCGGAATTATAGATCTATCATCAAGAGGGAAACTGAGGTTAAGCGGCAAAGATCATCTCAAATTCCTTCAGGGGATGTTGTCTAACGACGTGATGAAATTAGAAGAGGGTAAGGGCATGTATGCCACTATCCTTACGGTAAAGGGAAGAATGATTTCTGACATGAAAGTTTATAAAGAGAAAGAGTCTATTCTTATTGACCTTGAGCCGGGGCTAAATCAAAAAGTTTTAGAACTTTTAACGAAATTCAGGCTTTCTTATAAAGCCAACATTGATGATCTTACAGAAAGTATGGGTTTGATATCCATTCAAGGCCCAAAAGCGCCCAAACTTTTAGAAATGTTATTTGAGGAAGAAATTTCCCCAATGGAGGAATTTAACTTTATTCAGAAAGATTTTATGGATCGCGAGCTTATGATAGTTAGTGTTAACCGTACAGGAGAACAAGGATTTGATCTCTTTATTGATAATGAAAAAGTTCAGTCTTTATGGGCAGTGCTTATGAAAAAAGGCGAAGAGTTGAATCTTAGACCTGTTGGATATTATGCTCTTAACACTCTTAGAATTGAAGCTGGAATACCCGTTTATGATGTAGATATGGATGAAAATAATATTCCTATTGAAGCCGGCCTATGGAATGCACTTGATTTTGAAAAGGGATGCTACGTCGGACAGGAAGTAGTTGCAAGGATTAAGTGGAGAGGTCATGTGAATTGGCACATGGTGGGCTTTGAAGGTGATGGAGAAAGTCCCCCAAACATCGGAGATGGAATATTTGATGGGGAGCGCAAAATCGGCCGCATTACTAGCAGCGCGTTCTCTCCGGCTTTAAATAAAAACTCATCACTAGGTTATATTAGAAGGGAGTTTAAGGATGCAGGGACAAAAGTTTCAATTAAGTTATCTGACAGTACGGTCGTTCAAGCTGAAGTCAGAGAACTCCCTTTTTACAAAGGTTCATTTAAACTACAAGAAAACACCTCTAACAGTTGAAAAATACTGGATAAAATGCTTGATTTTATTTTCCCCTCAATTATAGTATCTGGTCTGGGTAATAATTTTTTTTCAATAATAATGTAGTATAATTTGATTGGGAATCAAATATTTATAGATTATTATAATAACTACGCCGATATATGCCGTTTTTGAGATATGTTGGGTAGGAGGGTGTTGAAATGATATTGGATGCAATCCTGGGATGGTTTTCTAATGACCTTGCTGTAGATTTGGGAACCGCAAATACTCTTGTTTACGTAAGAGGTAAAGGTGTCGTCGCAAATGAGCCTTCTGTAGTGGCTGTACAGGAGGATATGCGAGGTACTAAAAAGATACTAGCGGTAGGAACAGAAGCTAAAAATATGGTTGGCCGTACTCCAGGTTCTATTAAAGCAATAAGACCTCTAAGAGACGGTGTCATAGCTGACTTTGATGTAGCTCAAAAGATGTTGGAATACTTTATTCGTAAAACCCATAATAATAGAAAAAGTTTTGTTAGGCCAAGGATTATTGTGTCTGTCCCTATAGGTATTACAGAGGTAGAAAAAAGAGCTGTAAAAGAATCTGCTGAAGCTGCAGGCGCCAGAGAGGTATATCTAATTGAAGAGACGATGTCCGCTGCTATTGGCGCCGGTATGCCTGTAACCGAACCTGCTGGAAATATGGTCGTCGATATTGGTGGTGGAACTACAGGAGTTGCTGTCATATCTCTTGCAGGAATCGTTGTCAGTAAGTCTATTAAAGTTGGCGGTGATAAACTTGATGAGTCAATTCTCCAGTATATAAAGAGAAATTATAATATGCTGATTGGTGAAAGAACGGCGGAAGATGTTAAAAAGAAGCTTGGCAAAGTACTAGGCAATGGGGATATTGGGTCGATGAATGTGAAAGGCCGTGACTTAAGAGCTGGAATTCCGAGAACTATTGAAATAACATCAGAAGAGGTTAGAGAAGCGCTTACAGAACCTGTCAGCTTAATAATCGAAGCCATAAAGCAAACCCTTGAAAGAACACCACCTGAGCTAGCAGCTGATATTGTGGACAATGGTATTGTGCTTACAGGTGGGGGGGCGTTATTAGGAAACTTAGACGAATTAATAATGGAAGAAACTGGTCTACCTGTTGCAAAAGCAGATGATCCTCTAACTTGCGTTGTTTTAGGGTCAGGGAAAGCCCTTGATGAACTAGACCTCTTAAGAGAAGTGAGCATGTAATTGTTATAAAGGCTTCAATTTCTATATAAATAAATGATATGTAATTCATGATGCATCAATGAAGTTTTTAAAAAATAGAGCGGTTTTAATAACTATAATTCTCTTTTTTGTATCATTACAGCTTTATTCACTAAATGTTAGAGAAAAGAGAAGTCAGAATTTTATATCCGGAATTGTACTTACCCTTACCTACTATCCTCAAAAACTTATATATATAATTTCAGATAAAGTAATAAATACATGGCAAGATTATATGGATCTTGTAAATGTTAGACAAGAGAATCTTCGGTTAAAAGAAGATATTAAAGAACTTAGAGTCGAGAAGTTTGAGTTAGCTGAAGCCGGAATTCAGAACCAGCGCCTCAAGAAACTTTTGGATTTTAAGGAAATACCTTCCTATCCAATAGTTTCCGCTAATGTTATTGGGGGTAGCCCCTCACTACTGCGCTCAGAAGTTGTGATCGTTGATAGGGGCAGCCGTGATGGAATATTGCAGGGAATGCCTGTGGCATCTTCAGAAGGAATAGTCGGCAAAGTCCTGACTGTTGGTAATAGAAGCTCTGAAATACTTTTAATAACGGATCCGATTAGCGCCATAGATGCCTTTGTCCACAGGACCAGGGTTAGGGGCATAGTAAAAGGTTCAGGCGGGGGATGTACGATGGAGTATATAGAGCAAAATTCTGATATCAGCATTGGAGACAAAGTTATTTCATCAGGGAAAGAAGGTTTTTTCCCAAAGGGTGTAATAGTAGGAACAGTAACCAATATTGAAACTAAGGGTAGTTTTTTAAGTGCTCAGGTATCACCGTTCGTAGATTTAGAATCTCTTGAAGAAGTTGTTATTATCCTCAAATCTAATAATATTGTGTTAAATGAATAAGTACCTATCTATAATATTTCTAGTACTTTTATCAGTAATTTTTATTACTATACAAACTACACTTCTCTCTCCCCATAATTTTGGTAATTACTACCCGGATCTAAATCTAATACTGATAGTTTTCCTGGCAATATTCTCAGAAATACGAGGCGGTTTCTTTTTAACTCTTGGTAATGGATACATGATGGATGTACTTTCGGGAAATTTGCCGGGCACATTTACTATATCGCGTTTAAGCGCCTATCTGTTAGTCCGGAGCGGCTCAAACCATGTTTATTTAAGAAAAGCCTTAGTACAAGGGCTTGTTATTTTCTTCGCAACAATTTTTACATGGATTTTTATTCTAACAATCATTACAATAAAGAAAGGTGAGAGTGGTGATTTAACGGCAAAGTCCATCTTGATTCAAGGTATAATTAATGCGTTAGTTGGTGTTCCAATTTTTTGGATGATACATAGGATAAATGCAAGATTTCAGAAATAGGCTACTTATAATTACGGTGATACTGGGACTCGCTTTCTTGGTTCTAGGTTCAAGGTTGTGGTACTTGCAAGTACTTAGGGGAGAAGAGTTTGAAAAATTCTCCATGGAGAACCATATTATGGTCGAAAGGATTCCTGCTCCAAGAGGAAGAATCCTCGACAGGTATGGAAAAGAGTTAGTTATAAACAGGACATCTTTTGATATTTATGTGATGCCCAAGGATGTTAAAGATATTCCCTATTTGAGCAGTTCGCTTTCTCAAATGTTAAACCTCGATTCAAATCAGATTGAAAAAAACATAAAATCCGCATTAAAAAAGAAAAGTTTTAAACCCGTCCTAATCACTAAAGATATAAACCGCGATCAGCTGGCATATATTGAGGCTAGGAGAAGCTCCCTGCCTGGCGTCATAATTGAAATCAATAATCTTAGGCAATATCCGCACGGGGTTTTAGGCGCTTCTTTCCTAGGGTATATAGGTAAGGTAAGCGAAGCTGAGTTGCAAAATAACTCTAAAATTAATAATAACGATCTGGTTGGGAAAACAGGGGTTGAAAAAGGTTGGGAGAGCTCTCTCAGGGGTGATGATGGGTATAAACAAAAAGTAACGGATGCTCTGGGTAGAGAGGTGGAATCTAATTTATTTCTTGAAGATCTTCAGGATAAGAAGAGCATGCCGGGTAACGATGTTCTCTTAACAATCGATATTGAGCTTCAACAGGCAGCTGAAGAAGTCCTTGGAGAAGAAGCCGGCGCAATAGTTGCAGTTGATGTGAATAGCGGTGAAGTCTTGGCGCTTGCCAGTAAACCTTCTTTTAATCCGGCAGATTTCATAAAGGGAATAGATTCAAAGACTTGGTCAAATCTTGTAAATGACAAATCCTCGCCCTTACTCAATCGAGCTACGCAAGGGCTTTATGCACCGGGGTCTGTTTTTAAAATGGTTCCGAGCGTTGCAGCGCTTAATGAAGGGTTTATTAATGAGGAAGAGTATGTTTATTGTCCCGGATATTATAAGTCCGGCAGTAGTACCTTTAGGTGCTGGAAAAGGGGGGGCCACGGTTGGGTCAAGCTGAGAAGCGCGATTGTTAGGTCTTGTGATGTCTACTTCTATAAGATTGCAGAAATGATGGGAATAAATAATCTGAATAAGTATATAACAGCTTTTGGATTCGGGTCTACAACAGATTTAGGTATTGAAGAAAGAGCAGGAATATCCCCAAGCAGGGAGTGGAAGCAGAAAAGGTTTAACAAACCTTGGTATAGGGGTGAAACAATTGTTTCTGCTATAGGGCAGGGTTATGTAAGTGTAACTCCACTGCAAGTAGCAATGATGACAGCTGCTGTAGCAAACGACGGGAAATTGTTAAAACCTACTCTCATTAAAGAAATAGTTTCTTACAGTGGGGAGGAGAAGTTCAAGCATGCCCCAACGGTAACTAGCAATATTCCTGTTCAGAAGGAAATGCTCGATTTAGTGAAAGATGCAATGGTAGGCGTTGTGAATGATCCAGGAGGGACTGGACGCGCAGCAAGGCTAAAGGATCTGACCGTCGCTGGAAAAACGGGGACTGCCCAAGTGGTGTCTCTTGATTCTCAAAGTAAGGAAAGAAAACACAGAGACCATGCCTGGTTTACTTCTTATGCTCCGGCAGAGGCTCCTGAAATTGCAGTAACTGTTCTGATTGAACATGGGGGAAAGGGCGGTTCGGTAGCAGCCCCAATTGCGAAGAAGATTCTCCAAGTTTATAAAAAGCTAAAAGAAGAGAGAGAAGCCGATGATAATGTTTGATAGAAGGCTGCTTAAAAATTTTGGTTGGTCTCTTTTCTTAATGACTCTTGCGTTTTCTGCTATATCACTTCTGAACTTGTATAGCGCTTCCTATGAGACAGGTCTTGTTTCTTTTAAGAAACAATTTGTTTGGGTAGGGATAGGGATTGTTACTCTAGCCATGGTGTCATTGTTGAATTATAGATTCCTTAAGCAGTATTCGATATATATTTATGGGTTCTCGATATTGCTGTTAGTTTTTGTGCTTGTGTTTGGTAAAGAGGTCGCGGGTTCAAAAAGCTGGATTAATATTGCCTCAATAGCCACAATACAGCCTTCAGAGCTGGCAAAGATTGCAGTAATTCTGATTCTTGCCAGGTTCTACGATAATGATTATCAGGCTACTCCTTATGGCTTCTTAGATCTTATAAAGCCAATAATTTTAATTGCAGTACCATTTGCTTTGATACTCCTTCAGCCTGATCTAGGCACTGCTCTAACTATGCTGCTGGTGTCCGGCAGTATGGTTCTTTTTATGGGCATAAAAAAATGGTCGGTTGCTTTAATTCTAATAATAATTCTAGGGGTATCTTTTTATTCCTGGCACTACACTCTCAAACCTTACCAGAAAGATAGAATAAGTACCTTTATTAATCCTTCAAGTGATCCACTTAATGCAGGGTATAACTCTATACAGTCCCAAATTGCAGTCGGCTCAGGTGGAGTAACTGGTAAAGGTCTTAGATCCGGTTCACAGACTCAACTTCGTTTTATTCCTGCTCAGCAGACTGATTTTGCTTTTTCGGTATTAGCCGAAGAGTGGGGTTTCTTGGGTAGTATATTCGTCCTCCTTCTTTACTTTATGATAATTCTTTGGATGCTTGACACCTCAAGCCGAGCGAAGGACAAGTTCTCTATGCTTGTTTGTTTTGGCATAGCGGCAATGTTTTTTTGGCACGTAGTGGTTAATGTGGGAATGGTAATAGGTCTTCTTCCCGTTACGGGAGTACCGCTCTTGATCTTTAGTTACGGCGGGTCTTCTACACTGACCGCAATGATTGGTATAGGAATAGTTCTAGGTATTAGAATGAGAAAGTTCTCAATGTCACGCGAAGCTATTGATCTTGGTTAGCTTTATTAATATTGAGTTCTTTTGAGCATGGAATGCCGCCTAAACTATTAGACTGTTCGACTGCTCTAAATATTGCTTTTTGTGTGAGTTCGGCTGCAACGATACCGACTAAATTTACATCATCTTTCAGATCTCCTGAAGAAACCGATATCACCATATCTCCGTCTTGAACCGTATGTACTGGGGATATAACTTTTGCAAGCCCGGTTTGCGCAATATTGGAGATTCTGAGTAGCTCAGATTTTGAAAAGTCAGCATTTGTCGCAACTACAGCGAGGGTTGTATTTTGGTAGCTGTCAGCCCTTCTTATTATTCCTTGTTTAAACAAATTAACAGTCCCTGGGAATCCTTTTCCATTTTCATTGTCCCTTACTCCAGCTATTATCTTTCCGTTTTCAGGAGAAACAATATCACCAAAAGCGTTTACAACCACCAAGACTGCTACAGTGACTCCACTTTTTAGCTTATAACTTTCTGTCCCGATACCGCCTTTTGTAGCTTGCTTTACGCCCATCAATTTCCCTATGGTTGCCCCAGTACCAACACCTATTGATCCTTCTTCAACATCAGACGACGTGGCTGAAAGACAAGCTTCATACCCCATTTTTGCATCAGGTCTTATCTTCCCATTTCCTATTCCCAAATCAAAAATTACGGCTGTTGGGACAGAAGGGACTACCAACCCATGACCTACCTCAAGCCCTATATTTCTTTCTTCCAAAAATCTCACAACTCCGCTCGATGCATCAAGACCGTATCCGCTTCCCCCGGTCAAAAGAATTGCATGGATTTTTCCAAATGTACTATGGGAAAGAAGAGAGTCGATTTGTCTAGTGCTGGTCCCACCGCCCCTAAGATCTACAGCAGCAGTCACCGGATTTTCAAATAGCATCACACTGCAGCCCGTAATTGCATCAAAATCTGAAGAGTGGCCTACTTTTATACCTTCAATGTCAATAATTGATCCCATTTTGTACTATTCTAAATTTAATATCACTGTTTTCCAAATTACCTTAGTTTTATCCGAGGCCGTCATACTTGACAGGAGACAGGAATCAGCTAGAATCATCCACGTTTTAAGGTTATCGGGGGTTAAATATTTGAGTTTTAGTAACCCACTAATATTTAAGTATTATAGCTCTTTACTCACCCCAATAAATTGAATTAAAATAGGAAATTGATTATTTGTAGCGGATGAGAGTTTTAATGTGGTGAGTGAATAAACACATAAATTTAAGGTATCTAACGATATTCTTATTAAAAAGATGCATAAATTGAAATTAATATCTTCTATTGTTCTAGTTTTAATGCTCTGTTCATCAGGCTTTGTTTTAGCCATTACTGATGCAAGAGATGTAAAGGATATCGGCATTGATGAAAGGTTAGGGGATGTCATACCAGACGATATAACCATTATAGATGAAAATAATAACCCAGTTCTTTTTAAAGATCTCTTATCTAGTAATACTCCTACAGTTTTAAATCTTGTTTATTATAGTTGCCCTAAGCTATGCAACTTTGCTACAGACGGTCTGCTTCAAGTTGTTAATGAAACAGACTCGCTTGAGATAGGTGAAGATTACAAATTGCTTACCGTCAGTTTTGATCCTGAAGATTCATCTGAATTAGCCGCCGGTAAAGCGCTTAAATATCGCAGCAGGGTTAAAACAGGGGAACAAACTCAAAATAGTTGGCCATTTTTTACAGGTGATAAAAAAAATATAGAAGAATTAACTCAATCAGTCGGTTTTAAATACAAAATAGATGGTGATGAGTTCGCTCACGCTTCAGCTTTAATTGTGCTTACCCCTGAGGGGAAGATTTCCAGGTACCTTCACGGAATACAGCATGTGCCTAATGATTTTAGGCTTTCATTACTCGAAGCTTCAAAGGGAGAGATAGGAACTTCTAAACTGCTTAATAGCGTTTTGTTATTTTGTTATGGTTTTGACCCTGTTGGAAAGAAATATGCTCTTAAAGCATTAAATGTTGTTAAAGCTGGCGGAGTGATTACATTGTTATCCCTATGCGTTGGATTAACATACTTTTGGAGAAGAGAGAAAATAGAACCTGATGAATAGAGATGGAGGTTTAAAAGACAACAGATGACTTGGATTCCAGAGGCGGCATCAAATCTCGCGGGCAAAGTAGATGGAGTACTCTTAGTAATAACTCTTATATCTTTATTCTTCTTTGTTCTGATATCTGCAGTACTAATTTATTTTGCGGTCAAATATAGAAGAAGAAGAGAAGATGAAGAAACTCCTTATATAACCGGTAATGAAACGCTAGAAATAATATGGACTGTAATACCCTCTATTTTGCTCATACTTCTGTTTGTTTATGGATTTGTAGTATACAAAGAAATGAGAACTCCTCCAGCGGATTCTGTTGACATTACTGTAACAGGTAAGCAGTGGCTCTGGACATTTGATTATTACAATGGCAAAAAAACGCTTAATGAGCTGTATGTTCAACAAAACAGACCTGTCAGAATGATAATGAGGGCTGATGATGTTTTACATAGTTTCTTTATTCCTGCATTTAGAGTAAAACAAGATATTTTGCCGGGAAGATATACACAGCTATGGTTTACTCCTACAAAAATAGGGACTTTTGATATATTTTGCGCTGAGTATTGCGGCACGGGGCATTCTGCTATGCTAGGAAAGGTAGTAGTACTTAGCCCAGAGGCCTATGATATTTGGGAAAAGGGGATTGGTGTTGATGACGGCGCAGCTGTTGCCTCATTGCCACCAGCTGAATTAGGAGAAAAGATTTATAAAGAAAAGGGCTGCAATGCATGTCACAGTATAGACGGCAGTGTTGTAATAGGCCCATCGTTTAAAGGTCTTTACGGCCGAACTGGTGTATTAGAAGGCGGTTCTAGCTATACCGCCGATGAGAATTACATTATGAAATCAATTTTAGAACCTCAAGAAGAATTAGTAGAAGGATTTCAACCCGTAATGCCTTCTTTTAAAGGTATACTAAGCGAGGGAGAGATTACAGCAGTAATTGCATACATTAAGACGTTAAAATAAGGTTTTAATAATTTAGGAGGAAATTTAAATGGCAAATCATACTATTGCCACAAATGTATATGTTCCGTTTTTAGAGAAAAAGGGATTTTTGTCCTGGTTCCTAACAACAGACCATAAACGAATTGGAATTCTGTACCTGGTTTCAATATCACTATTCTTTCTAATAGCTGGGATTATTGCATTATTAATGAGGTTTGAACTCATGACCCCGGCTGCAGATTTTGTAAGTCCGCATACCTATAATGTGCTCTTCACTTTACACGGCTCATTGATGGTATTTTTCTTCATTGTTCCAGGACTTGCGGCGAGCTTTGGTAATTTCCTCATACCCCTTATGATTGGCGCTCCTGATGTAGCATTTCCCAAACTTAATCTGGGAAGTTATTGGATATATATAGCAGGGACAATTATCGTGTTATTTGCTCTTTTACAGCCGGCTGATACAGGGTGGACATTCTATACACCTTACAGCGCTACTACTGACACGGACGTGATACTCATTACGTTTGGTGTTTTTGTATTAGGGTTCTCTTCAATTCTTACAGGGCTTAATTTCATTGTAACTATTCATAAGATGAGAGCGCCTGGTATGACATGGCACCGTTTACCGCTTTTTATTTGGGCATCTTACGCTACAGCGATTCTCCAGCTTCTTGCAACACCGGTTGTTGGTATAACGCTTCTTCTGCTAATTGCTGAAAGAAGCCTTGGAGTGGGATTCTTTGATCCTGCAAAAGGCGGGGATCCTGTTTTATTCCAGAACTTCTTCTGGTTCTATTCACACCCCGCAGTTTATATCATGATTATTCCAGCTATGGGTGTAATTTCTGAAATCATTCCAGTGTTCTCACGAAAGCCAATTTTTGGTTATAAGGCTATAGCTTATTCAAGCCTTGGTATAGCATTTATAAGTTTCTTAGTGTGGGCGCATCATATGTTTACAAGTGGTATCTCTGAAGTTGCTGCTACGATTTTCTCATTCTTAACTTTTCTTGTGGCAATTCCAACAGCGATTAAGGTTTTTAACTGGATTGCGACTCTTTACAAGGGTTCAATTGAACTTCATTCAGCTATGCTATACGCGCTCGGATTTATATTCTTGTTCACTATAGGCGGTCTTACCGGTGTGTTCTTGGGAGCATTAGCTGCGGATATTCATCTTCATGACACTTATTTTGTAGTTGCCCATATGCACTATGTTATGATCGGGGGAACAGTTATGGGGTTCTTTGGAGCCATACATTTTTGGTATCCGAAATGGTTTGGCAAGATGTTTAACGAGTCTGTAGCCAAACTTTCGTGGTTCCTAGTTTTCGTTGGTTTTAACGTTACGTTTTTCCCTCAATTCTTCTTAGGAATTCAGGGTATGCCAAGACGATATGCCACTTATCCTGAGGAATTTCAGTCCTTAATGGCTCTATCAACTTATGGTTCCTGGTTATTGGGGCTCGGTGTTCTAATCATGACAGTAAATCTTTTAAAGGGACTTTTTAGTGGAGAAAAGGCGCCTCAAAACCCATATGGTTCGCTTTCCTTGGAATGGCAGGTACCTTCACCCCCACCACATGAAAATTTTGAAGAAATACCTCATGTAACCGACTGGACATACGGTTACGGGAAAAAGAAAGAGGTGGATGCTTAAAATGGAACAGGCAAATATCGAAGAATCTCATGGTCACCTTCATCCTATGGACCCTGAAGTCGAATACAGCTCCTCAAAGCTGGGTATGTGGCTTTTTCTGGGAACTGAGATAATGCTTTTCGGCGGACTTTTTGCCGCCTATGCAATTTTCAGAGCTAAGTACCCGGAAATGTTTTTAGAACAGCACCAGGAACTCAACCGGGAAATGGGAGCTGTGAACACCTGTATATTAATTTTCAGTAGTTTGACTATGGCTACAGCAGTTACTGCCGTGCAAAAAGGCAGGAAGATGATGGCCGGAATATTTATTCTTATTACTATAATATGCGGCCTGGGATTTGGGGTCGTTAAGTATTTTGAATACGGAGCTAAGTTCTCACATCATATTTATCCTGACACAAGTATATTTTTCTCTCTTTACTTTATGATGACAGGTCTCCATATGCTGCACGTTTTTATCGGGCTTGTGGTTCTTGGAGTAATAATGGTTTTAACCTTTAAGGGTAAATTTAATGAAAAGTACAGCACCCCTGTAGAATTGGGGGGGCTTTACTGGCATTTAGTGGATTTAATTTGGATATATCTTTTCCCATTACTTTATTTAGTCGGATAAAGGGAGGCAGAAATAAATGAGCGAACATTCACATAGCGAAGGACGACATATAACTAGTTATACAACCTACTTTATAGTATGGGTAGTTCTTATGATACTCACAGCTGTTACTGTATACGTGTCATATCTAGATTTCGGAACCTTCAATATTGTAATTGCCATGGTTGTAGCCTCAATAAAAGCTACGGCAGTGGCGCTATTTTTTATGCATCTTAAATTTGAGGACTCTATTACTTGGCTATTTGCTCTTTTCCCTTTAGGGCTGCTCTTCTTATTAATAGGTATGACCATTGTCGACACTTTCACAAGAATTTTACTGTAGTTGAGATAACTTTTTATGATAGGCAAAATTGCCCTGGTTTTACTTTTTATTCTATTAGTATGGGGAAATTTGGTTGCGGGTCTTAAAGCTGGGCTTGCATGTCCGGATTGGCCTCTTTGCCATGGCCAGATCCTCCCGCCATTCAGATGGGATATATATGTAGAGTTTATTCACCGCGTCATAGGCGGCATAACTTCTGTATTTATCATTATCCTATGCTATCAAAGAGTTAAATCGTATCTGGGTGCTATCAAAATAATACCGTTAATTGTCGTGATTTTGCTATTGCTCCAAATTGTTCTTGGTGGAATAGTGGTATTAATGGAGCTTCCGGTCAACCTTACGACGTATCATTTTGCCAATGCCATAGTAATTTTTGCCTTAGTTGTATATATGGTTTCTTATGATGGTGCCAAAAATAAACCTACTTTCAGTATTGCTGGGTATAAAGGAATTTTCTTTTTTCTTAGTATTTTGATATTCATTCAGGCAGTATTAGGGGCTTATGTAAGACACTCTTCTTCAGGTCTTGCTTGTCCAGATTTTCCTACATGTCTTGGGTATTGGATTCCACCTGAGATTTCAGGATTAGTATTAAACCACTTTGCTCACAGAGGACTGGCTTACACAATTACCATCATAGTTGCGATTCTGCTGATAGCCTCATATTCCGCTTCGGCATTAGAGAAATATCGAAGTAAGCTATTTCTATTGATTGGATTGATCATACTTCAAATCCTTCTTGGAGCGGGCGTGGTACTTACAAAGCTTAATTTTGCTGTTACAGCATTGCATCTTTTTCTAGCTCTCTTAATATTTACTACCGCACTATATGCCTGGTTTCAGGGAATGAAAGAAAGTAGTGTATAATCTGAAAAGCGGATCTTATTAACATCAAAATGAAAGATAAAGTTATGGAACAGGTAGAGAGCTCACCCTCAAATATAGTAGTTTCCACAGTTCTTTTGTCTAAACCCGGAATAATTGTAAGTGTAGCTTTTACGGGATTTGCAGGGATAGTTGTAGCCGCAAAGGGACTGCCTTCATTAAGCCTAATTGTTCTAACGATTATTGCATTACTATTAAGCGCTGCCGGATCAGCGATTCTTAATAATGTTCTTGATAAGCAGATTGATTTACTAATGAACAGGCTGAGTAAACGGGCAAAAGCGCTAGAAGTAGTGGGAGAGAAAACAGCTATAATCATAGCAAGCTTCTTCATAATTATATCTCTAGTTATTTCTTTTTATTATTTGAATTACGTAGCCGCCCTCTTAATTATTGCTGCAATATTAAGCTATACTTTGCTCTACACACTATACTTAAAGAGAAGCTCCCCATATGGAACTATATTAGGAGGCATACCTGGCGCTCTTCCTGTTTTAATAGGGTATGCGGCTATACAGCCAAACATTGGTCTAGACGGCTATATTCTCTTTGCTTTTATGATGCTCTGGCAGCCTCCACATTTTTGGGCGCTTGCTCAGAAATATAAATTGGACTATAAAAAAGCAGGTGTTCCTGTCATGCCTGTTGCCAAGGGAGCCAAGTTTACCAATATAATGATCTTGATTTACTCAATATCTTTGCTGCCGTTATCTTTATCCTTTTGGTTTCTGGGTTATACATCAGCGTACTTTGCCATATTGGCTATTATTTTCGGCGGATACTTTGAGTATATAATTATAAAAAGCACAATGACTAATTCAGGTTATGGAAAAGCTTTCGCAACATCCATCTTTTATATGTTAGGAATAATGGCGGCTTTAATATTGGATTTATCATTTAATCACGGAACTGCTATTGCGACAGCAATGTCTTTACCTTAAACATTAAGGGCAGTGTTTTAAGTAACCCCCCCCTAACAATTTCATCTTATCGCTGGCGTAACCGGGTTCTTTCCGAGCCTGATGTCATAGGCATTCTTGGATTTATCTGGAATAGTTGGAATTATACTGTATCGGTTGGCGCCGGGGATATATATAAGGTTTCAAAACTCTCGCCAGAATATTATTAACACGATCAATTGAAACTATAACAATTACCTAAAAACTAAGTGATTACTGTTGATTCTTTGGTTATTACTAGCCATCTTAGCCGAATGTTTTACAAGAGCTCTTTAAGTTTTTTAAGCGGCTCGTTTAGAGTATGGATTGATTGCGCCCAAAACTCAGGAGATTCAAGGTCATGTCCAATACTTCTCTTGGCTACATTTTCTGCAGTGTCTGAACCGGTTAAGCGGAGAAACTCTTCATATTTGGGCAAGAAATTCTTTCCCTCTTTTTTGAACATTGCGAATAATCCACGGCTCAGCAAATACCCGAATGTGTAAGGGAAGTTATAGAATGTAACTCCGGTAATATAAAAATGAAGTTTTGAAGCCCAGAAATAAGGATCCTCTCCCCCTTCTTCTAATATATCCCCGAAGATTCGTTGTTGTGTCTCAGTCATCAGTTCTTTAAGACGGCTGACACTTACTTCTCCCTTTTGCCTCTCCTCATAAAATGCCTTCTCAAATTCAAATCGTACAGGTATGTCCATTAAATAGATTGCCCCATGATTTATTTCAGTATCCAGCATAAGAGTTTTCTCAGACTTGCTAATAGATGGGTCTTCTAATATGCCCTCAGTAAGAATCATCTCCCCAAATGTTGATGCTGTTTCTGCAAGAGTCATAGGATAGAAGTGAGCATAGGGGCGAATATCTCTCATAACATGACTGTGGAAAGCATGCCCTGCTTCATGAGCGAGAGTTAGCACGTCGCCTATAGTTTCGTTGTAGGTCATAAAAATTCTGGATTCTTTTGTTAAGAGGGAACCGGTGCAAAATCCACCTGGACGTTTACCTTCTCTTGGCTCCCAGTCGACCCATTGTTTCTCAAAAGCATTTCCTGCAAAGCTGCCTAGTTCCGGATAAGAAGATGAAAAAGAATTTTGAACAAGGTTTTGGGCTTCTTGCCAGTCTAGCTTTTTCTTAAATTCCAAATCCATCGGCGCTCCCAGATCATACCATGCTATTCTTTCTCGATTCATTGTTTTGGCTTTGAGCCGGAGAATATCTTTTGGTACCTCAATTTCGCTATATATGGCATCTAGCATTGCATCAAGGGTCTTCTTACTAATAGAGGCTTGAAATAAAGCTACATCAAGAAAGTGGTTGATTCCCCTGTGTTTGTTCAGGGTAAGCCTTGTTCCTGCTATAGAATTAAGAGCTGAAGCTGTAACATCTTCAATACTCTGCCACGCCTCATTACCTCCCTCGAAAGCAGCTTTTCTTATTTCCCGATCAGGTTTTTCCATTAAAGACCGTCTTTGAGACATGGGAAGGCGCATTTTCTTACCGTCCGGGTATTTCATATCGAATTCAAGTTTACTCGATACTGTATCGTAAAGTCTCCCCCAGGCTCCAATGCCATCAACTCCAAGGTCGGCTGCAAGAATTTCGTTCTCCTGATCCATTCTCTTCTGAGATTCTTCTCTGACTCTATTTAAATAATAAGAAGCATTATTAAGGGCTGGTTTCTGCGTGAACGATTTGAATAATTCATCGTCAGCATTTTTAAGTGAGTTTAGAAGTTCAGATGATAACTTTGAGAATTCAGCGCCCAATACAGACATTTCTGCCTCTTCTTTTAGATGATCTTCATTGTTGCTGTCAGCGGAGGCCACACACCCTATATAGGATCTGAGATGTGAATATCTTGTAGTTAAGTCTTCACAATCTAAGAAAATTTGTTCCCATTCATCCTGATTATTTTCCTCTAAAGAATTAATCGAGGATGCTCTTTTTCTGATAGATTCTATATCATTTTTAAGTAGTTCTTTGAATTCTTTCATCTCTGGGCCATTAAAATTTGGGAAATAACTTGTAAGGTCCCAGTTCATTTTGCTTGTCGTATTATTTTGAGACATCTTTCCTCCGAATGTGCTAAATTTTGAGGTATAAAAGTAACATATGTATTAGTAATGTAGTAGTTTGATTTACTTGTAGTGTTTATTGAATTACCTTCTCAGCAACCTTTTCTTATGTTAGATCATCATAGTATTTATAGATGTTGCGTTTAAAGTATAGTTGTATATTTTAGATCGTGTTATGGAGAAAGGTTTGAGATTGTTTTTTAAGAATTTTTTTAGACGAGAGACGGTATTAAGAGCAATAAAAGTAGCCCT
>Ga0209633_10001095_pt1 | contig 29199 bp, 28 predicted proteins | sample Cruoilmetagenom1_FD_187290 | JGI IMG/M metagenome (GOLD analysis project Ga0209633, IMG submission 187290) | Oil polluted marine microbial communities from Coal Oil Point, Santa Barbara, California, USA - Sample 1 (SPAdes) (version 2) | ecosystem: Environmental > Aquatic > Marine > Oil seeps ... | reverse complement strand
TTAACCGGGCTCTTAGCCGGGTTGAGAGCAAAGGAGAAGGGGGTAGAGAGAGCTGTACTAGATGCGGGCTTGAGCGTCGTCACCAGGGGCTCGAGGACTCTAGCAGCTCTCGGCGGTGCAGTCGATGTAGGTATCGACATACCACACGATCCGTCGTCTCTTCCAAGGGATAGGATAGAAGATAAGCCGTATTCTGAAAGGATTATGGAGGTAGCATGAGCTCAGGAGCGAGAAGAAGTACCAGGAGGGCAGGGAGAGCGAGAAGAAGTACCAGGAGGGCAGGGACGGCCACAGGTGCCTGGGTGCCCAAGACCAGATTGGGAAAGAAGGTGGTTGGTGGAGAGATAAAGAGCTTAGATGAGCTCTTTGCATCGAATCTTCCCTTGAAAGAACCTGAGATAGTCAATCTCCTCTTAGAGCTTGAGGATGAGGTCATAGATGTTAAGATAGTTCAGCGGATGACTGATAGCGGAAGGAGGATGACGTCTAGAGTTGCCGTCGTCGTTGGAAACGGAGACGGCATACTTGGTTTCGGCGTCGCCAAGGGAAAGGAGGTGGGCCCCACCATCCAGAGGGCCGTCGAGCACGCAAAGTTGAACATATTCGAGGTTAGGAGGGGGTGTGGGTCATGGGAGTGCGGTTGCGGTAGACCCCACTCCTTGGCCATGAAATCGATTGGAAAGTGTGGTTCCGTCGAGGTGACCATAAAGCCAGCCCCCAGGGGGGTGGGACTCGTTATAGGGAGCAACGTGAAACCCATATTGAAACTGGCTGGCATAGAGGATATATGGTCCTTCGCGCGCGGAAATACGCAATGCACTTTCAACTTCGCTAAAGCTACTGTAGATGCATTGAGGAACTCCGCAAAGATCAAGGGGGGAGCGACATGAGTTACGCGGTGGTGAGGATCAGGAGCTCGATAGGGGCTAGAGGGGAAGTGGTGGACACATTGAATATGCTGGGATTGAAGAAGGTGAACTCTCTAGCTGTAATCGATGAGACTGGATCCTATAAAGGGATGCTTCAAAAGGTAAAGGAGCATGTGACCTGGGGGGAGATAGATAAGAAATTGCTCCGCGAGGTTAAAAAACGAGATGAGAAGTTAAAGAACATAGGTTTACATCCCCCCAGAGGTGGATTTAAAAGCGTAAAGAGATCCTATGCGAATGGCGGCGATCTTGGATACAGGGGAGAGAAGATAAATGAGCTGATAGGGAGGATGCTATGAAGAGGAGCAGAAAGCTCAGAGGGCATAGAACCCATGGCCATGGAAAGAAGGCCACGAGAGGCGCCGGTTTAAGGGGGGGCAGGGGGAGGGCAGGTTCGCACAAACACGAGTACATGAAGGCTTTGAAGAGCGGACGTAGATTCGGGAATTATGGCTTTAAGTCGATAAAAACGGCAAAAAGTGAAGCGATCAACATCGGCGAACTGAACCAACTTATGAGCGATAAAGTTAAGGTCGTAGATCTCTCTTCCCGAGGAATCGAGAAGTTGCTTGGAGCTGGCTCCCTTAGTGCAAAGGCCAAGGGAAAGGAGATAAAGGTGAGAGAAGCCAGCGCAAAGGCCGTCGAGAAGGTCGAAGAGGCCGGTGCTCGTCTGGTGACGGGAGATGGTTAAATAGACCGCCCGACTACAATAAAGGCAAAGTTTAAATTTGGGAGTTAATCTACAGGGGTTAAGATGGCCAAGGAGGGTAGCTATCTATATAAGCTTGATCCAATTTCCAGGTATTTCCCAGCCGTTACTAGGCCAAAGACTCACGTCCATTTCAAAAATAAACTGCTCTGGACCATCTTAATTTTACTCATCTACTTTGTTCTGTGTAATATACCCCTCTTTGGGGCGTCAAAAGGGGAGGGGATCTATGACCCCTTTGAAAGGCTCAGATGGTTGATGGGGGGTGCTACTGGATCGATAGTACATTTAGGCATAGGGCCTATCGTCACGGCTTCAATAATAATGCAGCTCTTCGTCGGAGCCAAGATATTCAACCTTGATATGTCAAAGCCCGAGGATAAGAAAGCCTTCCAGTCTACCCAGAAGGTCCTGATGTTCATCATGATATTCGTCACGGCGGTCCCCCTGGTCTTCGGGTTTATATCGCCCTCAGCGGGCCTCGTTGATGCCACGGGATCGGGTTGGGCAAAGGCGATACTTGTAGCCCAGCTCGCACTTGGTGCTTATATAATCTACCTGATGGATGGAGTAGTCTCGAATTGGGGTATCGGTTCGGGTGTGTCGCTATTCATCGCTGCAGGCGTCTCCCAGTCGCTCATAATGGGTACCTTCAGCTGGCTTGAAATGGAGGGCGGCGGGGGCATAAGGGCAGGAGTGATCCCTCAGACCGTTGATGAGCTAGCGCATACCACCGCAGGGGAGATGGTGGGAGGGGGCTTAGCGCAAACTGGAGCGCCAAACTTCGAGGAACTTTTATTGGGCACGAGCAGCGCCTCGGTGGGGAGCCCCAACACCATTATAGCTCTCTTCATGACAGTGCTTATCTTCTTCTTGGTAGTCTATGTGGAATCCTGCAGGGTGGAGCTGCCAGTTGCGCATGGAAGGGTGAGGGGCGCGAGGGGCAGATATCCCATCAGGCTGATTTACGCCAGCGTTATACCAGTCATACTGGTTTCGGCTCTCATGGCCAACGTTCAGATGTTCGGTCAGATGTTGTGGAGCAGCCCGTGGCTGAGCGAACTCGCGTGGATAGGTGGCCAGGAGTGGGTCGGCGCTTTCGAGGGGAATACGCCGGTAACCGGCATATGCTACTATTTGAGCACTCCAAATGGGATATGGGACTGGTTGCTGCCGATGATCGGTCCGAAATATAAGATGCTATCGGTAGCTGCAGCAAATAGAGCTGCCTGGCAGATAGCCGTTCACGTGGTTGTCTATCTGGTAGTGATGATCGTAGGCTCCATAGTCTTTGCAAGGTTCTGGATAGAGACGGCAAACATGGGTTCTAGAGACGTTGCCGCTCAGATAGAGAGGAGCGGTATGCAAATACCCGGGTTCAGGAGGGATCCCAGGGTGCTGGAGAGGGTTTTGAGCAGGTACATACCAGCGGTAACGGTGATAAGCGGCGCTTTCGTGGGTGCGCTAGCCGCTTTCGCCAGTCTGCTAGGAACCGTAGGAGGCGCTAGTGGGACTGGCGTTTTGCTGGTGGTAAGCATATTGATCAATCTATACGAGACCATGTCAAGAGAGCAGATGATGGAGATGCATCCCGTGCTCAGGAGCTTCTTAGGAGGCTAATTAATTAAAAAAAGAAGGAGAATGGGAAACCCCCACCTAATCTACCAGTTCCTCCCTCTCCCTTCTAACCCTCTCCCCCCTAAAATCGAGTTTACATACTTTGTATAACGATTAAAAAAGAAGGAGAATGGGAAACCCCCACCTAATCTACCAGTTCCTCCCTCTCCCTTCTAACCCTCTCCCCCTGAAGTCACATAATTCGTAATACGGTAAAATAAAAGTTGATTAATAATATTATACGGATAGATCTGGTGGTCCTTGATAGCGATTTCGGATTCGTTCTCTTATTTCGATGTCTGGGTAAAGGACGAACGAGTATAAAATGAGTTGGGCCATACTTTTCATGGTGAAGGCGATTATAGAACAAACGTTACGGGGAACGGTTAATTTTAAGTAGTGAAAACGCATGTAGGCGCGATGGACAGCCAACAGGGTTCGGTGGGCGGCCAACAGAATCCGATGGGCAGCATGTTCATGCCGATGATGGTGTTGCTTATCGTGATGGTTGTGTACAGGTTTGCAGCTGATTACATCGGATACGGGATGAACTACGTGCTCTACCCCCTTATAGGTTTCGGTGGGGAAATGCCCCTTATGACGTTATTTGCGGCTGCCATGATCTTTCCGATTATCAGCCGTCTTATAATATTCTTCACTACCGATTGGGTGGGACAGGCTAGAAATAGGCACATAATGAAGCACTACCAGAAAGAGCTTAAAGATGCTACGCAGACGAACAACAGATACAAGATGAAGAAGCTCCAGGAGATGCAGCCCAAGATAATGGAGATGCAAGGTGCCGGCATGTCGATGAAGACCATGATAATACCTATGCTGGTGATCCTGCCGATATTCGCGTGGCTTCGCTACTTTCTTGAAACCCTGTCGGTGATGCCAATTGGGGCGCTTCCTTGGGCCTATGTTAACCTCTCCTCAGTGGGCACTGCCTTCCCGAATTGGATTCTCATTTATATGCTCATAACCTTCCCGTTCTATGCAGTCTTGGAAAAGGGAATCAAACTTATATTCTGGAACAAAGAGTTCTCCGCCCGTGGTACAGATGCTTCTCGCGATAGCTGGTAAACCCGGCTCCGGCAAGTCAGCGGTTGCTGAAAAATTGGCCCGATTTTTTAATCTGGAACTCGTCAGCTTTGGGGTGGCCTTCAGGAGAAAGGCGAAAGAGATGAATTTTTCCCTAGAAGAGTTCGAGCGCTACGCTGAAGAGCATGTTGAAGTGGACAAAAAAATTGAGGAGGAACAGTTAAAGCTTATAAAAAAAGGGAACTGCGTGGTAGACTCAAGGTTAGGGGGGCATCTCGCATGGAAGGAGAACGTGCCCTCCATCAAGATCTATCTTAAAGCTAGTTTAGACGTAAGGGCCAAGAGAGTGGCGAAAAGAGAGAGCATCGAAATGGAGAGGGCAAAACTCCTTGTGGAAGAGAGGGAGAGGAGCGAGAAGAAGCGTTATAGGGAATTCTATTCGATCGACATCGATGATCTGTCTCTCTATGATTTGATCATAAACAGCGAGCTCTTGACTGAGGAGGGACTGTTCGAGGCGGTCAGGACTTTTATTGTCAATTGTCGAATGCCGGACGGTCGAGAGCTCTGAAATCGGCATTGAACGCAAACTTTAAATAATGTCGATATATGACAATCTAATTGAAGAGGTATATTATGAGAATTCTGAGGAAGAGGGTGGTCTCCTCGGATGGTTCACTTGTGGGCCGAGTCAAGGACCTTGTGCTCTTGGATAACGAGCATCCAATCTACATAGTTGCAGGAGGTAGGAGGAAATACTATGCCCTGCTCCCTCAAGATATAAAGAGCGTCGGGGAGATGATAGTGGCCGATAACATTTACAAAGTGAATATAGAGTCCCAATTCGAAAAGGCACTCTTCATCTTCAGCAGAAGCGCAAAGTCCGAGGTCGTGGGAAAGTCGGGCCACTCTTTAGGATACCTTCGAGGTTTAGAGCTCGATGACGAAAGGCACTATCCGAAGATCATTCTGAAGAACAAGATCGGCGAGATGACCATTCCCTGCAGCATGATAAGTGGCGAGAGAGATAATAAGATAGTCATAAATTCAGAGTGAGGCGGGGGTAGCCAAGTGGTCAAAGGCGCTAGGTTCAGGGCCTAGTCTCGAAGGAGTTCGCGGGTTCGAATCCCTCTCCCCGCACTTACTTGCCGGCTGTAGAGATGGCATGGGGGTGGAAGATAAAGACAAAGATGTTTTATGGGGCCATTTCAAAGTCTATAAAATCCTTTAACCTCTCTCGACACATATCATATTTTTCGAGCAACTCTTTTCCTTTTTCTGTAAGTTTGGTTTTTCCTCCACCCCCTTGCCCCCCTCTTTCCCCTTCTATTATTCTTTCACCGACATTTACTTCGATCTCTCGTATCTTTTTTCTAGCAAAAGCTATGGAGCATCCCACTTTTTTGACTGCGGCTTCTAGCGTACCAGAATCATCAATATATCGAAATAATTCAAATGGCATCTCTCCGAAAATGTAATTAGATCTTTCGTTCTCGAACCACATCTTGCAACATACTCTAAGTTCTTGGGACCTCTTACATAGTACCATATAGTAGAACATCACGTTTTGCCCTTTTAAAGAGTTTGGGGGCAATGATAGATATCGCCTCCGTTAGATGATTTTCTTTGTTTTTCTCGAAATGCGCACTCATATATGTCGTTATAATCTTTTTGGACAAAGGTTATATTTAGTGCCCTAGTTGAAGAGTTGAAGGTAAGAGATAGGTGGTTCGATGATAGAATATAAAGATAAAGAAAAATTAGAAGAACAGAAGGTCTTCATCGGTGGTGAATGGACGGCCTCTGGAAATGGGGATACATATAGCATCATAAATCCATCCACAGGAAAACCCTTTGTCGAATGTCAGAAATGCAACGCAGAAGACGCAAAACAAGCGATAGACGCTGCGCGCGAGGCTTTCGACCACGGCCCATGGCCGGAGATGTCGTTCGAGGATAGGATCAAGATCTTTTACAAGGCGAGCGATATGATCGATAAGGTAAGCTCGGAGCTCGGCGTGCTGGACGCTATGTCCAACGGGGTGCCTATAACAACCAATAATGCGACGATTTTAAACATGAGCCCAAACTTCAAATATGTTTGTAAGAGGGTGAAAGAAGTGATGGGGTCGAAGATGGTCGCTGGAGAGTATTCTATGGGCATGGAAACAGAGTTCTGGAGAGAGCCAGACGGTGTTGTGGCCATTATAACACCCTGGAACGTTCCCTTCTGGCAGATGGCGTTGAAATTACCCTCTGCCCTGATAGCCGGTAACACCGTAGTTTTTAAACCCGCGAGCCAGACGCCCTTGTCGGCGCTTGAGGTCGGAAAGATATTCGGGGAGGCGGGTCTGCCTAAGGGGGCGTTGAACGTGATAACTGGACCAGGATCGGTGGTTGGCGCGGAGTTGGCTAGAAGCGATAAAGTCGATCACATATCATTAACGGGTGAGGTGGCGACGGGAGAAGAGACCGTCCGAAATGCGTCCGGAAGCCTGAAGAAGGTGACGTTGGAACTGGGTGGCAAATCCCCGAACATAATCTTTGACGACTTCCCGATAGATGAGGCGGCAAAGATGGCTGTCCTCGGCATTTCTCTTGCGAACGGAGAGGAATGTTTTGCCGGCACAAGGGTTCTCGTGCAGGACACGATCTACGAGGAGGTCGCAAAAAAGACGGCTGAGTTATATGGATCATCCAAGGTGGGCAATGCCCTTTTACCCGATACGAATCTGGGTCCGCTCGTCACGGAAGAACAGATGAAAAAGGTTCTCAGGTACATCGAGTTCGGAAAAGAGGAGGGCGCAAAACTCTTATGCGGAGGCGAGAGACTTCTGGATGGCGAGTTAAAAGACGGTTTCTTCGTCGCCCCAACGGTCTTCAGCGAGGTTTCAAACGATATGAAGATCGCGCAGGAGGAGATATTCGGCCCTGTTCTATCGATTATACCCTTCTCCACGGAGGAAGAAGCGATAGAGATCGCGAACGATAGCAAATTTGGCCTTGGGGCGGGTATCATGTCGATGGACAGGGAGAAAGCTACCAGAGTCGCTAGAAAGCTAAGAGCTGGTTTTATATTTATCAACATGTGGCACATGGTATCGCCTGATATGCCGTACGGAGGATACAAACAGAGCGGATGGGGGAGAATGGCAGGAGATGAAGGCATAAAACAGTTCACGCAGATAAAAAGCATATATCCGGATTGGGATGGCGCCACGGGATCACTCATGAAGACGTTGTTACTCCCTGGAGGGTAGGCATAGCCCATCGAGGAAGAAGTAAAAAAAGAAGGAACACCAATCTAATCTACCAGTTCCCCCCCTCTCCTTTCTAATCCTCGCCCCCTGGATTTACATACTTTGTATAACGATTAAAAAGAAGGCTAAATCGAAATGGATTTAACCCCTTAACCATACTTTGAGGCATGAAGTTGGCAGTTATAGTCGTCGATATGATAAAGGATAACGTGATGAGCGAAGAATTCGGAGCTATAGTGCCCAACATAAAGAAGTTTCTCGGAGAATGCAGGAAACGGGGCATCCCGATTATATTTGCAAACGATAGCTTCCTCCCGCAGGATCCTCTCTTTAATTATATGCCTTTACACGCTATTAGGGGAACACCTGGTGTAGAGGTCATCGATGACCTAAAACCCGAGAGGGGCGATTTAGTATTGGAGAAGAGGAGGTTCAGCGCCTTCTTCAAGACGGATCTCGATATGACTCTCCGATCGTTAAACGTGGATACGGTCGCCATCTGTGGCATAGCCACTCACGTATGCGTGCTCTTTACCGCCGGGGATGCAGTATCATACGATTTCAGCGTTATACTGGTCGAGGATTGTTGCGCCTCCCATAAGAGGGAGATTCACGAAATGATCCTGAGCATATACGGCAAGCTCCCCATAATCCAAATCCTAAAAAGTGAAGATGTTATAAAGACCTTAGAGGAGGGCAGATCTAATCGGTAAATGACCCCTTTCCACCTATAATCGAGCTGCAGAAAAGGGTCTTCCTGAAATCGATCCCGAGCTGGTTGACCGTCTCATTAAATCTATACGATGAGGGGGAAATTGATCGTTAAGGAGGTCAAAGAGCCGTTCATTTCTCTATGTCTTTTCTCGAAGCTTTGGGAGAAAAACCGGAAACCCAACCCACCTCAGGTTTCGCCGATTTGCTGACGAAAATCTGAAATACTTCTCTTTCCAATTTTAACTTCTGCGATTCTCTTCTTCCTCCTTCTTATCTAGCTCTTTAGAAAAGTGCCGGTAGATGAGGATAGCCACTGAGAAGGAGATCAGGGTAATTGCCGCAGGCAATACGATCGAAATAAGAGGATCAATCTCCGCCATCTTGCCCTCTCCTCTTGTATGCCCTGTAAGCCAGATACATCCCGAAGAATGAGCAGATATATGCCGCCAATAGTGCAAGCCCCATCAGAGCCGTTTGATTTATTTGCGCTATGAGGGCACTAGGGCTTATCTCGATCATCTCTTCCACCTCTCCTTCTTTTCCATCTCCTCTATATATTCCTTCTGTCTTCTTTCATATTCGCTTGAAATCGCGCTTATCTTCGGATTTAAGATGACGAACATCGCTATCGCCAATCCCACGCCAATAACAAGCATCAAAAATCCGACCATCCGTCCGATGAGAGCTAGAGCTAGCCCAGCCCCGAAGAGTATGAATATTGGCAGTGAGAGAAATCCAGCCAGATCCTCCTTCGTCCAGCTATCCGCCTCCTCAGGAGTCCACTCCCTTTTGATCATTTTTCACCTCCGAGCAATCCTCTTCTTTCCGCCTCTCGTTTAACGGGCTCCCAGAACCCGTATGGTCTGCACATCATATAGAACTTGACCAGGTGATCCATGGGCTCGGGTTTTGTGAGCAAGGTCACTGGAAGGTATATGGCCGCTGAAATCGCGAGCAGAGTCCAGAACTGCATATGTTCAGGTAACTCGGGCATTACTCCAAGGTCAGGTAAGATCCACACGATCATCCATGCCAAACCCAGATTTGCGATCCATGCGGCCAGCCATCCCTTCGCATTAAAGCGCCACCAGACAACCTGTAGTATGCAGGGGATCCAGGTTCCCGCCATTCCAATCCACATCGCAAATATGAGCCACGCGGTTATATCCTCTTTCATCATGTACCCCATGAAGAAGGACCCTATCAGAACGACGACTATCCCGAGCCTTCCGACCCATACTAGTTTTTTCTCCGGGGCTTCAGGATTTACGTAGTGCTGATACAGATCCCTGGTGAAGTATGATGAGCCGAGGTTCAGATGCGTAGAAACGGTTGAGAAGTGAATCGCCACGATGGTTCCTATGAAGAATCCGAGCAACCCTACTGGAAGTAGGTCAAAACCGAGTCTGTACCATGCCATCTCATATTCTCCCTCATCGGTTAATAACCCGCCGTTTTTAAGGGTTAAAACGAAAAATGCCAGGATCGCAACGGCCCAGAGCGAATTTCTCAATATTATCATGATGGATCCGCTCCACATGGAATATGAAGAGTCTTTTAAGGTCCTGGCGGATTGGATGCGCTGAGCCTCTGTATACCAATCCGTATGGGATCCCATCCCAAGTCCAGCCAAGGTAGCTGCGAAGATCATGGTCAGGAACCACGCAAGGGGAATTCCTTTACCCTTCCCGAAAACCGTAAATGAAAATGGATTTAATCTCCACCCCTCCCCTTCCGCTTCCAGATATGATACTATCTCGCTTGGGCCCCCAGTTTCCATTATTCCAAATATCGAAACGATAACCATCGCGGATAAAACCAAGATGCTTTGCTGGAAGTCAGCGATGATCACGCCCCAATACCCAGATAACATTACATAAATGGCAACCGTGATGGTGAAGATGAGGAAAGCTTCGGTGTAACTTATCCCCCACAGGTAATCACAGATCTTGTATATCGCAGCGTTCATCCATCCGACGGTCCAGATATCCATGAAGACCCTCCATCCGGAGAGATAGCCCCTGGTCAATTCCCCATTTAACCCACTATATCTTATAGTCTGCCACTCTCCCTGCGTGTATACTGGGGAGCGCCTGAAGAGTTTGGTAGAAAAGAAGGCGGATATCGCGACCCATACGGTAAAGAATCCATACCATATCCCGGCCAACCCGCTTCTGTATATAACCCCAGAGAACCACATCGGAGTGTCGGTCCCCGTATGCGTCGCGTAAACTGAAGAGGCGGGAAGCCACCAGGGGAGGCCTCTTCCTGCCAGGAAGAAGTCCGCCTCAGATCTTTTTCCCAACCTGTAAAAAAGCAGCCCCAAAAAGACCATTGAAGCAATTACTAAAATCAACCAGAACCAATCCAGAGAAACTAATTCTCGTTCAAATGCCATTTTATCTCTCTCCTATTCGCGAGTTGAACATCGGATTTTTAGCTTCGTTGCCACCCGCATCGACGCCATGATGAGTTCATCTTTTGGTGCTCCGCTATCACGAGAGCGGATAGTAAAATGATGCGATAAAAAATTTTCTATGCAGCTAAAGTACGAAATCTCCTGTTAAGCCGGTCGTGATACCAAAAATTTATATCGTACATATAATTAATATTTTATGATGAAGGTCAACTTTAAAAACGTATTGGTCATTTTCGGGGTTTTCGCCTTAATGGCCCTAACCTTCAACGGGGTACAAGCCCAAGATGGATCAGACACGATAACGATAGAGGGCACATGCATCGAGTACGGTGTAGCCATATCGACTGGCTACATGGTTTGGATGATGGAGGATAGTGGTGACGTCTACAATTTCTTCATGAAATACAGCGAAGAGCCCGAGGAGGGAATCCAGCTCGGATGTGCTTTAAGGGTCGAAGGGGGAGTGGTAGATATGCCAGTAGAGGTGAACTACACCGTTTTGTCTCCGATCGAGGTTTGTAATGCAAGGCCGATTGCCACTCCAGCCATGGGCGAGGTGGACGAGCAGTGGATTGGCGAGGAGGTCGAGTTCCAGACGATAATCAGAGTAGTTGAGGATATCGACGGGGGAAAGGCTATCACGGTAGAGGACTGGAATACTCCAGGACAGATGATAAAGACGCTGTGGGTAGAGGGCCAGACCTATCATTTCTATCGCTACGAAGAGTGGAGGCCGTGGTCTACGGAGTGCACGCCCGAGGAGGGGCACTACATCGTGAGCATATATGGGGTCGTTCAAAACTGGAACGACGAGATAGTCGTCAGAGCGTTAATCGCGGGTTAGCATAATGAGAGATCGGGAGAGACAGTTGGCCCTCGACCCAAACTGGTGATCTCTTACGTTTTTCGTTGTATTACGAATTATGTAACTTCGGAGGGAGAGGTGTAGAGAGGAGAGGGGGAGAGCTGACAAAGATATCTAGGCGATTCCCCCCCTCCTTCTTTTCTATACAAAAATTCTTAAAAAGGTCTCCCCTTGCCAAGAAGTGGCCATAGTGAAGTTCTCAATCGGCGGGAAAGATGGAAGCGGAGAAGCGAGGAGCATCGACGAACTCCTGAGGAACCTGCACATTCCCGTAAGCTCAGTTATAACCCTGGTGGATGGGAAAATAAGGCCTGAGGACCATGAATTAAAAGATGGAGAAAAGATAACAATAATAGATGTCTCTACCGGCGGTTGATCTTCTCGTTCAGTTCCAACACGATGGCCTCCATCAGTATCATGGCTGATGCCTCAAAGACCGTACCGCTGGTGTCAAACGGCTCGTGCGCCCCAGTTATCTGCCTTGCTAGATAGTCCGGGTCTTCTGGGCTTCCTCTTCTCCTTCCCCCTACCTTCACCAAGAAATCCGATAGCTTGCCAAGTGGTGAATTGGGATAGGATGTGATGGATATGATCAATGCCCCAGCCTGTTTTGCCAGGCGCGCCGCATTTAGTGTAAGGGTGGTCTCCCCAGATCCCGATATGGCGATAAGACAATCATTCTTGGATGTGCTAGGGGTTATGCTCTCCCCCACCACGAACCCCTTAATCCCGAGATCGAGAAGGCGATATACGAAGGATTTTGCAATCAGGCCGCTTCTCCCTCTGCCCACCACAAATATACGATTAGTGCTTAAAATGCAATTGACCACTGGCCCCAAAGAGGAATCGTCCAATTTCTTTAGCGTCACGCCCACGTTTTTAAGTATCGCGTCGGAATAGGTCTTTACGCTATCCACAACCTTAATCACGATGTAGTTAAATCATTTTCTCTCAAAGGAGAAGGCGAAGGGCAGGAGTTCCGATAACATCATCTTTCTTATCTTTTGTCTATTCGAATTAGACATTATCACCTCGATATCTCTATTACATCTAGATGAAGCTTCGAAGAGCACCTGCCTGCAGGCACCACAGGGTGTCACAGGGGCGTCTGAAGAGCCAATGATGGCGATGGAGACTACATCTTTGATCCCTTCCACATTAGCTCTCGTTATAGCTACTCTTTCGGCACATATCGCGCAACCGTAAGAAGCGTTCTCGTAGTTGGCCCCATTGACCACTCTGCCATCCGACGAGAGCACGGCTGCCCCTACCCTGAATTGGGAATAGGGGGCGTAAGATCTATCCATAGCATGCTCCGCCTCTTCTAAGAGCTTCTCTTCTCTCTCATTCAACATGGCCCAATATCCCCATTTCCACCTTTAACTTTTGGGGATCATCGCGCTATCTTATCTTGGCCTCTCGTAAAAAGCGTGGAAGCACTATTGCGTCTTCAACTTTACCATGGGTCAATATGCCTATTTTAGACCCCTCGCCTACCTCTTTTCTTACAAAAGCCATCCCTACCTGCATACCACCGACCAACGTGCAGCTTGTAACGTTTCCCGCCTTCCTCCCAGCGATCAGAACGTGGTCCCCAAACCTTATCGCTCTCACGCCTTTCCTTGGGATCCTAAATCTTATCACTCCACCTCTAACCCCTTTCGTTAGGTATTTTTCTCTACCTATAAAAAAGGGTTTATGAAACTTGACGAATTGGCCATAACCGGCCTCGGTTGGAGTTATCTTATACTTTCCAGCTAACTCCTGGCCATACAGCAAAAGACCCGCTTCGATTCTGGTAGAGTCCCTGCTCGCCAAACCACAGGGCTTGACAAGCTCCCCTCCCTCCTCTAAGAGCCCCCTCCAGATGATTTTGGCGTTGTCCGGGTTGGTATAGATCTCATATCCGATCTCCTCTCCAGTATAGCCAGTCCCAGATATTATCGTCTTAAATCCGTTAATCTCCATCACTTTGAGCTGATTTCTCCTTAGCCCTGGATCTATGCCGATCCTCGAGAGCGCTTCCCTTGATGCAGGGCCCTGTAGAGCCATGTTCACCATTCTATCCTCGCCCTCCTCCTGGGCCTTCAGGTCTCTTACCTCAACAGGTATCTCGATCTCCCTGCTCCCATCATCGTCTATCCTTACCCTTTTTGAGTTGACGGCCCTCAGCCATGCCTTTACCCTGTCTTCATTGACCGCGTTACAAACCAGCATGTACTCGTCCTTCGCTATCTTGTATACGAACACATCGTCAATTACTTCTCCGTCATGGGAAAAGATGTATGAATAGCGCGCCCAACCCGCCTCCAATGGGAGGATGTAATTGGTCGTAACTATATCTAGAAATCTGTCGGCATACTCGCCCTCTATCTGAAGCACGCCCATATGCGATAGATCGAATAAACCACTAACCGTCCTGACAGCCCTATGCTCTTTGCTGGGGAGATCGTAGGAAAGGGGCATCTTCCAACCTGCAAATGTGGTCATATGCGCATTCAAAGAGAGGTGCTCATTGTAGAGTGCTGGTAGCTTCCCCTCTTTGGAGAGGGGAAACTCGAATCTCTTCCTTCTCCGTCCCATTTTAGGTAGAGAGTCCCTTCCTATGAAGTAGACCTTGCTTGAGGAGAAGAGAGAGGGATTGCGCTTGTGTATTTGGCAGGCATCGCCTTTTTCCCTCTCCATCAGTCGATCCCTTGCCAATGTGCCAGCTGGCTGTACTCCGCTTCTTACCAGGTCTTCCCATAAACCCAAAGCTCTCTCCTTTTCAACGTAAAAGTGATGCCAATCGCCCAACTTGCCGCCCATGACCTCTTTGGGCATATCGCCCAACTTGCCGCCCATGACCTCTTTGGGCATATCGCCCAACTTGCCGCCCATGACCTCTTTGGGCATATCGCCCAACTTGCCGCAAATGGAGATCATCGTGTAATCCTCCATCGGTTCGATCGTCACGGGACCGTCGACCTTTTTGAGCAGATCCTTATCGAATATTATGTATCCATCCGACAATCCCTGAAGCCAATTCCTCACCCTTTCCACTATGCCTGGATGGGTGGTGATGACCCATTCCTCTTTCGAGAGCTTCAGAATTAAAACATCATCCAGGACCTTTTCGGACTTCAAAGTAAGGGATCTAGTTATCTCCCCATCTCCCAAGGATGCGAGATCGGTGGTGGCTACATCCTGCAGGAACTGGAAAGCCCTTTCTCCCCGTATCTTCAGCAGCCCCATGTCGCCCATGTCGAATATCACTCTATCGTATCTGGTCTCTTTCTGAGTCTCCTCGTAATAGGAGGGCATCAGATACCCGTTTTCCTCCTCCAGCTTGGCTCCCCTCCGCCTATGCCACTCGAACATTGGTGTTTTTTTAGGGCCACTTGGACCGTGCCTCTCCTCCCCCCTTAATATCTCCTCAACCCCTCTGCTCACCCTTTCCATCACCTCGAGAGATATCTTTCCCCTTCCTATGGGATAAGTAGAGCCAGTATAGAAAAATGGTCTTATGCTATACAAGATCTTGGAGATTAGGCGTGCAAGTTCATCCATATCCTTTTTGTTCATGCCCATCTGAGTGACCCATGCGGTTCCAAGCCTGATGCCAGTTGGGTGAACTGGATTGGCATCGCCGGGCAGAGTGTTCTTGTTCACCACTATCCTGCAGAGATCCAAGATTCTGGATGTCACTTCGCCCGTCAGATTTTTGGCCGTCGCGTCCAGGTCTACCAACAACATGTGAGTAGAGGTGCCCCCATAGGCAAGCTCCACCCCATTCCTTTTTAGCTCCGCTGCCAATTCCCCGCAGTTCTCGACGATCCTTTCCTGAGTTTTCCTGAACTCATCGGACTTCGCCATTTTGAAACAGACTGCCTTAGCCAGTACGTTATTGATATGTGGGCCTCCCTGCTCGCCGGGAAATACAGCTTTATCGATCAACTCCGCCTTCTCGAAATCCGTGGTCATTATCACCGCCCCTCTTGGGCCGAGCATCGTTTTATGGGTGGTGAACATGGTCACGTCAGCAAAGCCGATAGGATTTGGAAACAGGCCTGCGGCTATCAAACCCGCCGGGTGTGCGATATCCGCCAAAAGGTAAGCACCAACCTCGTCACAGATCTCCCTCAAACGCTTCCAATCCACCCCCCACGGATACGCGCTGAAACCGGAGACGATCATTCGTGGATTGTGTTTGAGAGCTATTTCCTCTAGCTCGTTGTAGTCGAGCTTGCCTTTTCTGTCTATTCTGTAGGGGAGTGCATTGTAGAGCATTCCCGACCTGTTGGAGCAAGAGCCATGTGATAGATGACCTCCACAGTCAAGAGCTGGGCCCATTAGCACGTCCCCGGGCTTTAAGAAAGCGGTGTAGATGGCACTGTTTGCTGGCGCTCCCGATAAAGGCTGGACGTTCACGTAGATATCATCCGGTGAAAAACCATTGCCAGCGAAGAGCTCTGCACATCTTCGCTTGGCCAAACTTTCGACGTAATCCACCAGGTCACAGCCCTTATAGTACCTCCTGTCATAATATCTCCTGAAAAACGCATTGTGGTGCTCAAAATCCTCCAATTCATGAACGGAGCATGAGACCATCCGCGAAGATGGATACCCCTCGGCATATATGCTGGTGAAACAGGAAGCAAGTGCTTCTCTAACCGGAGGGGGGCATATGCTCTCCGATGGTATCAGGATTATCTTCTTTGCCTGGCGCTCTTTCTCTAAGCCCCTTAAACGGAAAGCCAACGGGTCGATTTCCTCGAGCTTGAGCATAGCTCGGAATCAGATAAGGGGTTTAATGTTTTTCGCCCTAACCGCACTTTGTGTAGCCACAGCTGGGGCAGGCCAGGCATCCTCCCTCCGGGAAGAGGGCATCTCCGCATTCTGGGCAAACCTCTACCATCCCTCGCACGTCCTCTTCGGCGAATTCGTCAAGGGTGGGGGTGATCTTAATAGCGCCCCCCTCTTCCCTATCTCTCAAGTATCTCTCGAGGGCTTTAGCTATGGCGTCTGGGCAGGATAGAACCATGCCCTCTGGAGTCATAACTGGATTTGGGCATCTGATGGATTTGAGCTGCCTTATTATGAATCCCGCTTCTATCCCGCACCTCAAAGCCAGAGATGTCATTCTGCTTATGGCTTCGGTTTGGGAATCGGCACAACCCCCGGCCTTGCCGAGCTGGGAGAATATCTCAAAGAGGCCCTCATTATCCTCATTTATAGTTACGTAAAGATTCCCACAACCGGTCCTTATCTTCACAGTGGTCCCAACGGTTGTGATCGGCCTGGGCCTTGGTTTTATCTCTTTTCGCCCTTTTTCTTCTCCGACATAGAGCACCTGCGCGGCTCTACTTCCATATCGATATATAGTAACCCCTTTACACTCCAGCTTGTATGCCTGCATGTACACTTTCTTAACGTCACCAACGGTAGCGTCATTCGGGAAGTTCACGGTCTTGGAGACGGCATTATCTACGTACTTTTGGAAAGCGGCCTGCATCTTGATGTGCCATTCAGGGGATATATCTAGAGCTGTTACGAACACCCTTCTCACATCATCGCTTAGCTCCTCCATATTCTTTATAGAACCCGTGTTTGCCACTCTCTTCATGAGCTGTTCCGAGTAGAATTTTTCTCCCCTTGCCCTCTTCTCGAAAATCGAGTTGCCCTCTAAAAACTCCTCGCCATCCAATATTTTGCGCTTGAAGACGAGGGCGAACAATGGTTCTATCCCAGATGAACAGCCTGCGATTATCGATATGGAGCCCGTTGGGGCTATGGTCGTCAGCGTGGCGTTTCTAATCGGCTTTTCATCTTTATGGGTGGATCTTTCGAAGTTGGAGAACGGGCCTCTTTCCTCCGCAAGCCTCTGAGATGCTTTTTTGGCCTCTTCTGCGATTATAGACATTATCTTCTCGCCCATCCGAAGGGCCTCATCGCCGTCATAAGGCACATCAAGGGACATCAGCAGATCTGCGAAACCCATGACTCCCAGGCCTATCTTTCGATTTTCTTTTGTCATTCTCTCTATCTCTTCCAGGGGGTACTTGTTGATTTCGATAACGTCGTCCAGGAACCTTACAGCCTTTTCAGTTATCTCCCTCAACCCTTTCATATCGATTCCTCCATCTTTGACGAACTTAGCTAGATTTATGGACCCGAGGTTGCACGACTCATACGGCAGCAGAGGTTGCTCACCGCAGGGGTTCGTGCTCTCTATTTTTCCTAACTCGGGGGTAGGGTTCGCCTCATCGATCTTGTCTATGAATACCACCCCTGGTTCGCCCGACCTGTGCGCAGTATCTGCTATGAGGTCAAAGATCTCTCTGGCACTCTGCTTTCCCACCTCCTCACCATTTCTTGGATTTATCAGCGGGGATTCCCTATCCTCCTCAAGGGCGCTCATGAACTCGTCGGTTATGGCTACCGAGATGTTGAAATTCTCAAGCTCCCCGCTCTCCAGTTTGGAGGTTATGAACGCCCTTATATCTGGATGGTCCACTCTCAATATGCCCATGTTCGCCCCTCTTCTCGTGCCTCCCTGTTTTATCACTTCCGTAGAGCCGTTGTAGACCTTCATAAAGGAGACGGGACCAGAGGCTATGCCGCCAGTTGTCTTGACGACATCATTTTTTGGCCTGAGTCTTGAGAATGAGAAGCCGGTGCCACCCCCGCTCTTGTGGATCATGGCAGCGCTTTTCAGAGAATCGAATATAGACTCCATCGAATCCATAACCGGCAAAACGAAGCAGGCCGAAAGCTGGCCAAGCTCCCTACCTGCGTTCATCAGGGTTGGAGAATTCGGAAGGAACTTTAGGCTGGCCATCATTCCATAAAACTTTTCATACCACTCCTTTTCAGCATCCTTTCCCCCCCAATTTTTTTCAGCTCCAGCCACGGCTCTGGCCACCCTCTCAAACATCCCCTCTGGCTCTTCTATTACCTCCCCGTTTTTATCCTTAGCTAGATATCGCCTCTTCAGCACCCTCAGCGCGTTTTCTGTGAGTTCTATCTTCCCTTGAGACATCAATGGGGAAAGACGATGGAGGTTTTAAGTTTTAGTTTTGGGTTCAACGAGCATCTTTATATAATTTTAAGCCATCTTCTATTATATGGAAAGGAGCACGTCAAGATGCCTAAATTAATAATGGTTTCTAACAGGTTGCCCGTAAGTGTGGAAAAAAGAAAGGAAAAGTTACGCTTCAAGAGAAGCGTAGGTGGGGTTGCGACTGGTTTAGGATCCATCTATAAGAGATATGATAGCGTATGGGTGGGATGGCCAGGAATAGTGGTGGATAAGATGGGGGAGAAGGAAGAGACAGAGAAGCGGCTGATGTCCAAGTTCAATTGCCACCCCGTTTTTCTCTCTCAGAACGATGTGGAAGGGTACTATCACGGTTTCTGTAACAGAACCATCTGGCCACTTTTCCACTATTTTACCCAGTATGTTACGTATGATAAGCGTTCATGGGAGTCGTACAAACACGTAAACAAGCTCTTCGGGGATGAGATCGTAAAGATGGCTGGAGAAGGAGACACCATCTGGATACATGACTATCACCTGATGCTTCTTCCCCAGCTCGTGAGAAAGGAGCTGCCCGAAGCCAGGATAGGTTTCTTCCTCCATATTCCCTTCCCCTCATCTGAGATATTCCGCCTGCTCCCATGGCGAGATGAGATCCTGGAGGGTTTTTTGGGAGCCGATTTAATTGGATTCCACATCTACGACTACGTGAGGCACTTCCTCATCAGCGTTCATCGCCTTTTGGGTTATGAGAACGTTATGGGTCAGATCACCGTTAAAGACCGTACGCTCAGGATAGACACGTTTCCTATGGGGGTAGAATACGAACGATTTCAAAGCACATCTAAGGAGACAGATATACAAGATCGAATCGCGAAGCTTCGAAAGAGGCTTGGAGATCGGAAGATAATCCTCTCGATAGATCGTCTGGACTACACGAAGGGGATCCCGAAACGTCTAGAGGCCTTCGAGATCTTCTTGAAGAGGTACCCAGAATACAGAGATGAGGTAACCTTCATTTTGGTCTCGGTGCCCTCCCGCACGGCGGTGGAACACTATAGATTGTTAAAAAAGGAGACCGATGAACTGGTGGGAAGAATCAACGGTGAGTTTGGCACCATAGGCTGGACTCCCATCTCTTACATGTACCGTCTATTACCATTTTCAAACCTCGTAGCCCTATACAACATCGCGGATGTGGCGGTCATAACCCCTATCAGAGATGGGATGAACCTAATAGCTAAAGAGTACGTTGCTACGAAGACTGATGGGAAGGGCGTTCTTATCCTCAGCGAAACCGCTGGGACATCAAAGGAGCTTTGCGAGGCGATAATAGTGAACCCCAACGATGAGGAGGGAGTCGCTAAGGCGATAAGGGAGGCCTTAACGATGCCGGAGGAGGAACGGGTGAAACGAAGCAGGGCTATGCAAAAACGTTTGCAACGGTATGACATCGTTAAATGGGGTGAGGAATTCATGGAAAGACTGTCCTCGACCAAAAAACTTCAGAAGCGCATGCTCACGAAAGGGCTAGACCCGGAGTTGAGCACCAAACTGATCGACAATTTCCAAAAGAGCAAGAACAGACTTCTCTTCCTGGATTATGATGGCACGATGATCCCGTTTTATGGTAGACCCGAAAGGGCAAGGCCCGGCGATGCGATATTGAAGTTGCTCGAGGGGCTAGCTAGAAACCCGAAAAACGAGGTGGTGATCATAAGCGGCAGGGACAAGCATTCTCTAGATGGGTGGTTCGGAGGGTTGGAGGTAAATCTCGTAGCTGAGCATGGCGTGTGGATCAAGGAGAGTGGTGGTAGTTGGGAGCTATCTGGCCCTCTAAGGAACGACTGGAAGAGGGAGATCCGCCCGATCCTGGAACACTATGTGGATAGGACTCCTGGCTCCTTTATAGAGGAGAAAGGGTTCTCTCTGGTTTGGCACTACAGAAAAACGGATCCCGAGCTGGGATCGGTCAGGGTCAGAGAGCTAACCGACGATCTCGTAAACCTCACCGCAAATTTGAATCTTCAAGTGCTTGAAGGTAGCAGAGCAATTGAAATCAAGAACACTGGTGTTAACAAGGGCCAAGCTGCCTTACGTTGGCTCTCAAAGGACTGGGGCTTCATCATGGCGGCAGGAGACGACGCGACGGATGAGGATCTTTTCGGGGCTCTACCGGATAGTGCATACTCCATCAAGGTGGGCCTGGGCCCCTCAAGAGCTAAGTTTAACCTGAGCTCTACCGACGATGTGTTGCAGCTATTAAAGGAACTTATAGATGAACCTCAAGATCGATTATTTAGATAGATATTGAGCATTTCTATCCAATCGAGCAGATGTCTCGTGACCAAGAAGTTCTTCTTCACGTGGCTCCTCCCTTTCTTTCCCAACTCCATCCTGAGCTTCTCGTCCTTCAAGATCTTGACAACTCTATCGGCACAACTCTTGTAGTCGTAGGGCTCGACTAGATACCCCGTCACCCCGTCAATTACCTGGAGGGGCAAACCCCCAGCGTTGGAGGCCACCACGGGCACGCCTTTCCAGAGCGCTTCGCTGACGGTGATCGCGAAACCTTCTCTTATCGATTTCTGGAGTACAACCGAGGAGGCCCTCTGAACCGAATTAACGACTATGTCGGAGGCGTTGACGAGTATTGTGACGTCCTCGTTACCATCTGCGGCCTTTCTTAGTCCCTGGAGAACCTTCTCCCCTTCCGGGTCGTCAACGGCGAAAGATCCCATGAATACCAATCTGCAATCCACCTCTTTTTTAACCTTCTTAAATGTCCTCAAAACGCCCATTGGATCCTTCCACCTGTCGAATCTGGATATCTGAGATATCATGGGCTTGTCCCTATCTATCCCATTTTTCGATAGATATCTGTCGACGATCCTCTCTGATATGTTCACGTTCTTCTGGGATAGGGGATCTATCGATGGCATAATCACATGCTGAGGGATGTGTACGTCGCTCTTTTTATAGGACTCGTGGGAGGTCACCAGGGCATCGTATCTGAGGATGAATCTCTTCAGGTAGTCCCAGAGTGGCCCCCAGGGTTGGGAAATGTCTATATGGCACCGCCATATCCAGGGGCGGTGCTTAGTGTAGAGAGTTATAAGGGGCAGAGGCTGTGGATCGTGGATTATAATGGCATCGTGGTCCAGGTGAGTAAAAACTGAGAAGCTCTCATTCTGATCTGCGTATATCTTCTTCTTCATAAGCGATAGATTAATCTTATTCCCCTGGAGCCCGTTGTGGAACTTCTTGGTAACCGTGAAGAAGTCGACGGATCCTTGCAATACCCTCCACCCAGTAGTTATGCCTACAGAATTCATGAGGGGTACTATAGCGTTGAGCATTTCCGCTACCCCACCGCCTGCGTAAGTGGAGTTCACGTGGAGGACATGCTCTTCATCGAGGGGCGCTGAATCTTCATATATTTGATTTACCACCTTCTCCCCGACTATCGGCTCATAAGCCTCAATCCTCTTTCTCATTTACCGTGCCTCCTCCAATCTAGCATGAGCTCCGCTTCCAGCGATCAACATAACCCTGTCAGAGGATATCTCTCTCCTCTTTAACTTTTCGGTGCTAAATTCAAGATGAGCAAAATAATGGATTTTAGTGCCCCCACTCTTTTTTAATTATTGGTCATTTGCTCTTTAAACCTTCTAGTCCCTCTCTAAAAAGGAATAAACCTTAAAGTTTGGCCATCTAAATAAACGATTTGAGTAAAATTTATAATCCGATATCTTCGAGATCCGTTTTATTTCGTTGGTTTCTACGCGTATATCTCAAATCTGCCCTCGAAAAAGCCTCGATTTGTGAATCTAATTAACACATTCGGATAAGATTTATAACCTCCCCGTCTTTTACCTTCTTATCCGAATAGGGAGCACGCTTGGATAAGCCGAACTTCGAGAGCGTGACAATGACTGGTGTTCCTGTCCGGCTCGGTGAGGCTTCATGAGTAGGCTTCGGCCAATTCATAAGTCGAGCAAAGTCGGCCGTGCGGCATTCAGCGACTGTCATTTCGTTTGGCTTGCCTAGCTCGTGGGTAGGCTTTGGCCCATCCATAGGTTAAGCAAATCAATCGTGTGGCGGCCGAAGGTTGTCGTAGGAATGGTTGCTTCTGCGTCTTGGCTTAGGTTAAGGGGCATGGGACGGTCATTGGGGATACTATCAAAGTGCGCGCGACTTTGGCTCGGAAGCGCACGATCCGGGGTTGATTGCGCGCTAACGGAGTTGGCTTGCCTTGGCTTAGACCTATTCGGGAGCTTTTTATTTTTAATTCATAATACGATAAAAAAGCTTCACTTGGAAAGTTTAAGTCATATCTGTGATTATCATCTTCTATGCAGGAATTTCAATCCGATCTCGAACTGCTGTTCACACGGCTGTCAGGCAAGGTGACCGGCGAGGTGATGCTTGCCCTGAAGCCGATAAACGATAGGCTAAATCTTCTCGCCGATCGGCATGAAGTTAAGATCAACCATTCAGTTATGGAGATCATATGTGCTTCCCATCTTATCGCAAGAGGGTATGAAACAGAAGTAGAACGTGAAATGGGCGAAAGTATGAAATGTGACCTCTCCGGGAAAAGGCGGATTAAAGATGGGAACGAGAAAATAGTGGTAGAAGTCGAGACGGGTTTCGTTCCCCCTGAGGAGGCACTGGATCCGATCGCCTATAGGAGAACGAGAATAACGAGCAAAATAGCTAGATACAGTATGTTCTCGGATAAATTCGCCTTGACGACGCCGAATTATCACATCCTACAGATCCCTGAGGTATTGACCCTCTCCCCGAAGGATAGAGATAGAGGAGAGCTGTCGGGCCTGCTGAAAGAGTGCATAGGATATTACAAGAACCCCCCGATAAGTCTCATGGAGCTCATGAGTTGCCATCTCGATGCAGTATATGTAATATGGATAGACGATTGCAGGGTGGTTGAGATGGATCCTTCAGAATACCTCGGCTCTTATTTATGATTCTTCTCGCATTTGCCCCCTTCTTTCACTGGGCTTTGATAGCAGGATTAATATGCCCAGAAAGACGAATACGAGGGGCCAGAGCTTCCACCAGTAGCCCCATGGCAAGTATCCCAAGGTCGAGAGGATGAGGAGGGTTCCCAAAACGATGAAGACCAACCCCCAGAATATTTTAGCAGCATTCATGATTTCCTATCTGATACCCGCTTAAAAGTGTTGTCTCCATCTTTCTATTCGTGCCTTATTCCTCGTTTGGTTATCCTCTCATTTCATAGTCCTACACCCATCAACACCAACTCCGCGGTGGTGCAGTATCCTATCCAGAAGCATAGCTCAAAGTACCTGAATTTTCTTCTTCGGAGAAAATCCAACCAACCAAGGGAGAGGAAATACTGAAATATGAAATAGAAGAGAGTGATAACAAGCATCTGCACGAAATTGAATCTGCCACAGGCTCCCAGTGGGCCAGCGACCCTAAAAGAAAGGACATCGTTGAGGATGAATATCATCAACGAAGTTTGCCCACAGGTAACTAGATAACCGACCGGATGCCGCAAACGCCTAGTAGATAAGTCGAATCTGTTTTCCAAAGAGAAGAAAGCAGAGGAGAGGAGCAGATTTATACCTATAGCCCCAAGGATGAAGAAGATAGAAGCGGGATGCCTCTGAGTTATCCCAAGGAAATACCCGCTTGTTATCGTCACCCCTAACGCTTCAAGAATCGCAGGTATTTGTGAGGTGATAATGAAGGCAATTCCCAGTAAAAATTGGTATGGAATAGACTTGATAAATTCTTTTCGAGCGAGCAACGATCCTAAAGCACAGCCCACCACTCCAAACCCGATCCATGGAAATATTGGCGCGCCAGGGCCGGTAACAAAAGCCATTAATGAATAACATAGTACTGGTGAGGATTTCATTAGTTCAACAAGTTCGGGAGAGGCCAGGCTTCCTATCGTGTACGCATCAGTTGCGATTTGCAATAGAGGGGTCAGCGTAAAGATAAGACCTGCTGTAAGCAACTGGTACCTGACTTTTGTCTTCGAGAGAAAGTAGGCCACTAAGCCGGCAAGGGCTAAATTCTGCAATACGCTCCACATAAAGACATACTGCCAGCTCACTCCGTAAGCCCACGAGCCGAAATGGAAAGAGTAAGCGCATCCTACCAAAACGAGTAGTACAAATCTTATGAGTTCATGTCTAAATGTCTTTGATTCTTCCACACCTCTTGCCCTTCTCCGGTGGACTGAAAGGGACACAGCCATCCCGCTGGTCATTACAAATAGGGGAGCGGCGAAGCAGTCGAATACCGGGAACACATATTTGAAATAACCTATGCCAAATTCATCTAGAGCGGCCGCGAGCCCGAAAGAAGCCTCCTGAGGTGAAAACTTCAGAAACCAAAACATGAGGGGAAAATGAACCAGCACCATGCATATCACTGCTATCCCCCTTAGCATGTCTATTGAGAGAACTCTTCCCTGCTGGTTAATGGTCATTTTTCACCCCCTTATGTTGGCAACTATGTCTCATCCCTTCGTTTTCCACCTAAAGCAAAGAACTCCCAACAAAAAGAATGCTACCGTATAGCCAAGAACCCAGCCCAAATCCGCGGTAATATCGCCGAAGTTAGCTCCCTCCATCATGACGTTTCTTGCGGCCTGGGAAGCGTGTGCGAAGGGCAAAGCTTCGCCTATATCTTGAAACACGCCCCCTATCGCTTCTATGGGAAACATGACATCGCCAAGGAAAATCGTTGGTAATATCACAACCCAGGCGATGCCCCCGGTCTGTTTCTCGTTAAATAGAGAGCCCAGAAATATGCCCAATCCTATGAAGCATATCGCCATTAAGATAAGAGGAATGAGAGCAATTCCCACGTTCCCGCTGATCTCTAGTTTAAGTGGGGCGGCCACGGCAAACAGTACGGCAATCTGGATTACAGCTATAGCAATATAGGGTAAAGAGTAAGCGAGAATGAAGTCGCTCGACTTAAGGGGCGTAGTCAGAAGCCTTGATAGGAGCGCAGAATCCCTATCTCGAGAGAGAGCCGTAGCTGAGAAAAGAAATAACATCGAGAAGCCGAAGACCGCACTTCCGGGTATTAGCCAGGTACCAGTGAGAGCTTCTTCCTCGCTTTGTGTGATGGCCCACATCAGCAATAGAATAGCTGCGGGCATCAATATCGGTAGGATCAAGGTGAAGGGGTCCCTGTACATCTCCTTGAGATTTCTTGCGGCTAGCGCGGTAAACCTCATTATTCCCTCCTTTTTCTCATCCCTTCATTTTCCATCGGAGGCAAAGAACCCCCAGGATAAAGAAGACTATCGTATAGGCAAGAACCCAATATAAATCTGTGGCGATATCCACCAAGCTAGCCCCTTCGATAACGGCTCTTGCACCGTCGATAGCGTGTGCAAAGGGGAAGAAATCTGCTATGGTCCGAAATCCCCCTTCCAGCTCGAACCAGACTCCCCCCAAAACCGGCGTAATGATTATTAGGAGGGGTCCTATCCCACTAACGTTCTTCTCTGTGAGAAGCGACCCCAGGATCATTCCGATTCCTATGAAGCAGATTGCCATTAAGAGAAATGGAACGAGAGTTAGCGCCATATTCCAACTCATATTCAAGCCAAGAGCATAACCCACGATGAAGAACACCGCGATCTGAAGGATTGCTATTATGACATGAGGCAGAGAGTAAGCAAGAATGAAGTCGCTTGATTTAAGGGGGGTAGTCAGAAGCCTCGAGAAGAGCTCACCTTCTCTATCCCTAGCGAGCATCACGCCCGAGAAAATCGTCAAGAGCGCGATGCCGAGGACCACAATTCCGGGGGTTAGCTTATTGATGGCGAATTGGCTCGCCTCCGGGACAGCTTGCCCAATGACCCAAAGTATGACCAGCAAAACTGCGGGAAGCCCTATTTCAAATCCCATGGTGATGGGGTCCCTGTACATCTCTTTGAGATTTCTCTTAGCTAATGCAGTAAATCTCATTATTCCCTAATCTCCTTTCCGGTGAGTTGAAGAAACACATCGTCCAACGATGGTTCTTTCATTGAAGTAGATTCGATCGTAGCTCCTTTTGAGCGAAGGAAATCAACTATCTTGTCGAAACTCAGCTCTTTAGCTCTTATCTCGACTCCGTCTGCGATTTCTCTTACTTCGGGATACATCTCTTTTAATCCAGCTATGCTTTCGGGCGTCAGGTTCTTTGCTTTGACCACCATGGTCTGCTTATCGGAGATACTTTCCTTTAACTCCTGAGAAGTTCCAAGCGCTATTATCTTTCCCTCGTCGATTATCGCTATTCTGTCCGCCAGAGCGTCGGCCTCTTCCAGGTAGTGTGTGGTCAAGAGGATCGTCTTCTCTCCTTTGAGCTCCTCTATGCGCTCCCACATCGCCCTTCTTGCCTGAGGATCTAGACCAAGGGTGGGCTCATCAAGAAACAGCACCTGAGGATCCGATATCAAAGCCATGGCGATGTTGAGCCTTCGCGGCATCCCTCCTGAGAATTTTCTCACCTGGTCTTTCGCTCTCTTAGTCAGGCCCATTAATTTTAAAAGTTCTTCGGAACGCTTCCTCGTCTCTTCTTTGCTCAGACCGTAAATCCCACATATCAGGGCTAGGTTCTCCCATGCGTTAAGATGTCCTGCGATAGCGGTCTCCTGGGGCGATACGTCTATTATCTCTTTAACTGCGAGCGACTCTTTCTGCACGTCGAGGCCCATTACGGTCGCGGAGCCAGCAGTCGGCTTCAAAAGACAGCAGAGCATCTTGATGATGGTCGTTTTACCCGCCCCATTGGGGCCGAGCAGGGAAAACATCTCTCCTTTTCTGATCGATAGATCAACGTTATCTACTGCCATCAGATCTCCGAACTTCTTGGTGATGCCAAACGTTTGAATTGCAAAACCATTTCCTGTATGACTTATGTTCCCCTCATTCGCTTCCATCGCTACCTCCTTTTTTATTTTTTAAATTCCTCTCGTTTTTCATCATTTGTTCTTGAGATTCATTCTCCACCCCTTTTCTTATCATCTTTGCAGGGACTCCTCCCCAAATTGAGCCAGTAGGTAGATGGGCGTCTTCAAGAACTATCGCACCAGCACCTACCGTCACATTATCCTCCATAACCACACCGGGGAAGATTATAGACCTTCCACCGATCAAGCAGTTTTTGCCGATCTTTACTTTTTTGAGCACAAGCCTATTTGTTTCGGCTATATGTCCGCTTATTATTGCATCTCCTCCTATTATGGTATTATCTCCTATCTCGATCAGATCTGGATCCAGAATCGTTCCTGGCACAATGGTTCTCACCATCTTCCCTATCTTCGCCCCCAAAAACCTATTGAATGAAACGAACAAACCAAAGGGCGGGGGAAAAAGCTTTGCCACTGACCAGAAAAAACCAAGATAGATCAATTTAACGGTGAATGAATACATCATCGATTCCTTGCCCATGAAATCCTTTCCATAGTCCTCTGGAGAGTCTAGAATAAACTCTTTTTTTGGCAGCCTTCTGATCCTCAAGCAGCAGAAAAAACAAAATATCAGCGCAAAGAGGAAGATAAAAAGAAGGATTGATGGGCCAAGCAATAAAGCAAATAAGAGGTGAGGAATGCCCAGAATTGGAGGAAGGTGATAAAGAGCGGATAAGGAGTAATAGCTCATCAATCCGGTCAAACACCACACACCAAGAGTTAAGCAGAGGGGCCCAAATGACAGTGTCTTTAACCCAGTAACGCGAAATATAACTTTAATTGGAACTTTTGGCCTCGCTTTTTTCTCTTTTACTTTCTCTTTACCTTCAATACCAACCTTCTCCATTTTTCCCTCTATAACTTAAACACTCTCCTGACCTCTAGAGGCCATGAATGAGCGTAATTCAAAAAAAAGAGTCGATCGCTCTTCGTTTGCTCCTTCTTTTTGCTTAATGCTCGTGAATAGATCTTCAGCGCGTTTAAACCCTCGTTCCACCTCTCTTTCTTTCTCCAAAAGGTAATCTCTTTCGATTGCCAACTCTATGGGATTCGCCCATTTTACCTCATTGTTCTCGATCTCCAACCCCCTGAGGTTCTCTACTTTCTCTCTGGGCACGTTAATGTACCCAGCTCTAAAAATGTCCGCCCACATATCAGTAAGATTATCTGCTAGCTTGGCGTAGGGGCCCCATGCATTTGCGATTAGATCGAGATTTTCTCGCTCAAACTCCGGAAATCCAAAATAGAGTGTGGTTGCCACCAGATTCTCCCCCAAACGCGAATTAAGATCATCGAGTTCTTTCTTCCCCAAAATCTTCCTCCTGCGCGAGGCATCCTCGTATCCTAAAGATAGACTTTCTTTCCACCTTTCAAAAAGCGGGAATGCCATCTTATGCCCCTCGTCATGCAATTCTCTCAGATATTTTGTTTGCTCTAACAACTCAGATTGTCTCAAACCTTGTGCCTTGATGCTTTCCCCATTCCATACTCTCTCAACCATAGCCCTACATTCAAGATAGGGTACTCCTCCAAATTTAAACCATTTATTTGAGATCTCGGGATTTAAGGAGTGAAGAGATCTTCTTTTCCAAATAGGAAACGAGAGAGAAGAGGAAAAATTTTTATTAGCCCCGATATCCTGTTTCT